>ENA-OOSI01000050-OOSI01000050.1-human-gut-metagenome-genome-assembly--contig:-NODE-50-length-37319-cov-1.890350_pt1 | contig 37319 bp, 30 predicted proteins | sample MGYA00241171_ERZ501200 | MGnify/ENA primary metagenome ERZ501200 (study PRJEB25962, sample SAMEA2042554) | human gut metagenome | biome: human gut; feature: human-associated habitat; material: faeces...
TACAACTGCCTATTGTCTGAACTCTTACTCCCAAATCACCACTTTCTGCTTTTCGATTGTACATTTTTTCCTGTTCAATCATATACCGTATTCCCTCCGTAAAGCTGTCAATAATACCAGGAAAATTAGCATAATTCTTACAGATAATATCAACTTTCCCCGAAGCATCTGCCACAGAATATTTTTTTAATATACTTGCTTGAGCCACATCGAATCCCTCCTATAATCTTGAATATGATGTAAGTCTCAGCCAACCGGTTTGCCATTTCTTACAAATCCCATTCTACGGTTTCCTATGGACTTAGTCGTTCCCCAAAGAATATACCTTAGTATACTAGGAATATATTACATATATTGTAAATTAAGCCAAAAAATACCCTGTAGCCTATCAATAAGCTACAAGGTATTTAGGACATAAAATTAATTTCGGCATTAACCGTATAAGTTATTGTATTCTTCTATCGCATAATGGTCTGTCATCGATGCAATGTGATCACATATACGTCTCATAAGCATACACTGAACATAAATAGTGGGATTCTTAATTTTTTGGTCAAATTCCACTCTCACTTCACCAATACCTGCCTTTTTTGCATCATCTATATTCTTATACTTACCGTTCCCTATGTCGACCATCAAATGCATAATTGGACCATCCGGCAATTGCTGCGGATGTGTATAGTAAGCTTCGAACAATTTTCTAATAATATATTTTCCCTTCTCATTCATACGCTCTACGTTTTTGGAATGGTGAATGGACTCCTTAATAACTCCTTTAAATTTGCTCGTTATTATTTTGTCTGAAAATGTAATAATCTGGTCTCTTTGCACACCTAAATCTAAGTCATCATATTCTTTAAACAAAACTTCCGATGAAGTAATATTCTTTTCTTCAAGTATGGCCTTTAAACTTTCTAAATTCGCACGTGATGTATCTATCAAATCGTTCACTAATGTATTAACTACAATATGGGAAAGTTCAGCGACACATTTTCTGTCCATCTCTAAAACATCTTCCATATTTTTAAGTCTTCGAGTATCGTTTTCTTCCAATGCGCTACACAATGACTCCTGAATAGTCATACATATTTTCTTTAATGGAAGTACTCCCTCACGCATAGCGTCTTCTAGGTCATGGTGCCATTGCGCAATATCGTCTGCCCACTTTACAATATACGCTTCAAAAGACCACGCCGCTTTATCACAATCTTTCATGTTAAGTTGGTTAACAAATAAATTCTGATAATTAGGATACAAGTCCCCCTCATCATATTTCAATGAAGAATGAATCATCATTCCATATAATGTAAAGTTTGTTAAATTTAAACCAATATTATCTCCTGTTCTACTACGATAACTATCTTCTAATACTGTATTTACTCTAACACTTTGCAAATTATGTTTAAAACCAAACATACTCTCAACGTAATCTAAATTATCCTTATTCTCGCGTTCAAATCTCCCCACTATCTCGTCTACGTCCTTGTCATAAAACGGGGAATTTTTAATATACGAAGAATGAGGAATTAATATATCATGAAGTATCCTCTCACCTGCATGTCCAAACGGTGTATGTCCAAAATCATGAGCTAACGCAATTGCCTCCGTTAAATGTGTGTCAAACCCCAATGCACTTGCTATCGTTCTCGCTATTTGTGATACTTCAAGAGTATGCGTCAATCTATTTTTCTTATGATCATCTGTTCCCACTGTATATATCTGTGTTTTTCCTGCCAACCTACGAAAAGCTGTAGCATACATTACTCTATCACGATCTCGCATAAATTCTGTACGATATGATGGTAATACCTCTTCTTCATCATAGTTTCTGACAACTAAACTATCCGGAACTCTAAAAATACTATTATCTATACTCATAAAACAACTCCTTTCGAAATGTTCTATTTTAAAGATAGCACGTCTCCTTTTAGCATTCAATATATTTGTCATTTTATGGAAACTCTTGCTAAATAATACGATCGTAATAACCTTTAAATATTTAATATAAAAATATCCTCATCCTTCTTATCGGTTATTTTATCTTTTTATCCAATGCCAGCATAATCATAGTTACATTTAATGCTGCCGTTCTTATATCCTCTTCCACAATACCATTCAAAAGAACCGCTATCTGTAATATATCGCTGTCTATCTCATCCATTTTTCCTTCTGCCAAATACGAAACACTAGTACGAAGTATTTCGGCAAGTTCTTTCAAAATACTAATTTTAATATCTATTCTGTCATTTTCATATGCTGAAATAGTTGCTTTTTTTGTCATCATTCGATCTGCAACTTCTTCTTGAGTATAACCCAGACCTCTCCTTAAACCTCTAATTCTCATACCTATTGTTGCGTTCATCTTTAGCCTTCTCTTCACTTTCAGTATCAAAAATTTTGTATATTACCATCATATATATAACAATATATTTTTTTAACGTCCTCAAATGGTATAACACACGAAACAATTTGGCATATGCCAATATAAATTCAGACTAATATACCCAAAGTTGAAAACAACTCCAAAGACTATTATGACTACTAGATAAATCATTTTTTCACAAACCAAATAAAACTAACGGAAACCAACGAAATCTAACGAATTCTAATAATATTTCATATAAAACAATATAATAATCGTTTCCCGTCCCCAAAAGTTTACCATTTTTGCTTATAACTTCTCCATACATTTTCCTTCGTAACAGCGATTACCTTTGTTAGTAATCCACATTCTCAACTATGGAAAAAGTAAAATAGCCAATTTCACACCTAGTCTATAACCATATTAATTTTCTCCAGTGGTACACTTATACATATTTCTGGCAACGCAGTCTCAACTACTGATATATAATAACTACATTATATAAGAAAATGCCCCGTTACATTTTACTTATTAGATATTCATACAAAGGAGGACTGTTCGTCATGATTACATTAACAAACCACATCCAAAACTATTTAGAATATTGCCGCTACAGAAAACGCTTGGACCATAAAACACTAAAAGCATATCAAATTGATTTATATCAATATAATAATTTTTGTTCAGAAATTCCTAAATGCATGTCAAAAGAAATTATAGATGACTATATAACTCATCTGCATAAGAAATATAAACCCAAAACTGTAAAACGAAAAATAGCAAGTCTCAAAGCATTCTTTAGACATTTGGAATACAAGGATGTCATCCAAGAAAATCCATTAACAAATCTCGAACTCCGTTTTCGCGAAGCAAGACTACTCCCTAAAACGATTCCCCTTCACTACATTCAATCATTTCTTAGCATGCTTTATACTCAAAAGGAACTTGCTGTATCAGAATACCAAAAACGATGTTGTATACGCGACATCGCAGTAATTGAATTATTATTTGCCACTGGTATACGCGTATCTGAACTATGTTCATTGAGGCCTTCAGATATAGATATAAAAAATAATACGATTTTAATATATGGAAAAGGTGCTAGAGAACGAATTATACATATTGGCAATCCAGATGTAATTTCAGCACTGGAATGTTATCAACATACATTCCAGATAGATATAATCAATTGTGGCTATTTCTTTGTAAACCGATTACAGCACAAATTATCAGACCAATCAGTCCGTTTTATGATAAGAAATTATACCAAACTAGCCTGTATTGATCAGCACATAACTCCACATATGTTTCGACATTCGTTTGCCACTCTCCTTCTCGAGCAAGACGTTGATATTCGATACATTCAGCAAATACTTGGCCATAGTTCTATCAGTACTACTGAAATATATACACATGTATCCAAAGTGAAGCAGAAAGAAATTCTTGAACAAAAGCATCCTCGCAATTTAATAGATGTGAATAAAGGATAATTTCTTATTATTCTTATGTGGGGATTATTTGTTATATTTGTATTTATAGATATTTTTCTGTAGTCCTAGTTGAAATATTATAGTCGTGATAGGAGTGGTGTTATGTCAATAACAGGAGAACATATCAAGACTTTCCAATATATTAATTTTGAGAAAGAAAACCCTCCCATAACAATAGCAGATTATTTATGTAAAAAATTGGAAAATGTTGAGTCAAAGCATGTTGCTGATTATAGAGATAGTACTACTGTATTTTTTGAAAAATCTAATCTAGTGGGATACCCCAATACAATTTTGGGTGCACACAGAAATGCAATTATTAGTAATGAATATTATCGGATACAGAATATGAGTCATTTATTGTGTAATCGCGCTGTACGCTTTGTTATCAGTAAGGATAATCGGTTATGGTCTGATAATACGCATTGGACTCTAGCATATATTATAGGAATGGGGAGAGATATATTGGTATCAGATATACCTATGTATATTGTTGATTTTAGGGAACCATATCCGGCAATTTATGATAAAGATGGAGTGGTATTTGACAGTATCTATGATATTAAATGTGCAATTGCCTCGGCAAAGCGAATTCAAGAACGCTTAGACTTGGGTTGGCGTCCTACTGAACTTTCATACACAATACAGCATCTGTATCAAGACATATTATCTTTAGTTAATAGGGAGGTATGATATAGTGTCCAAAATTATTACTGCTGACTTAAAACATTTTGATAGAATTGAGGAACAAGAAATCCTTGATTATATAGCTGAACATAATACAAGAAGGCATGTCTCTGTTTTTGGCTTATCAGGAACTGGAAAAACAGAGATTATATCTTCATCTATCAGTCTATTACATACCGGTGATTTTTTCAGCGAGTATACTATATTACATTTTGATGCAGCGCAAATCCCAGAAGATTGCTCTATGGATATCTTTTGTAATTTATTAATTTATAGACTGTTACAGAAATCAAATTCGCATGAAAAAAATCATACTCACGTTACAAGTGAAAATACTTTTTTGGCTTTTTTAGAAAAATCTGCGTATAAGGAGGAGGTTAAGTCTAATGCAAAAAAGGCTTTGATTGCTTCATTATCATTATTACCTACAGTAGGTACGTTGATTTACAAGTTGTTAAATGCTGAAGGAGAGAGTTCTGTTAAAGATTATCATACGAATCAATATCTTTTTAGTGAATATATTAATTATTTAAGTGATGCGACAGGTTTAATAGTTTTTATAGATAACATTCAAAATTTATCTGCAGATATCGTGAATGACTTTTATGAATTAATTCGTCAATTAGAAGGAAAAATTCTTTTATTCACTTTATATACGCTGCAAAATGATACAACTATAACCAGAAAGTTAATTGAAGCATATAGATTAAATGATGATTCATTAATACTTAATATTGAAAATGTTAGCATGGATTCATTTGATGAGATATGCATGCAAAACCTGAAATCAGAGTACTATTATAAAGTAAAAGCACGTTTGGAATATTTTTATTCTTTAGTACAACATGGCAATATGCGAGAAGTTGATGAGTTAATATTTCAAATCAATCAAAATGGCGTAGAAAGTATTTGTGAAACTCCTACTTTGCAGGGAATACGAGCACTCGATGAAATAAATAAGGATATTGTTGATTTGGCATCTTTATTTCCAGAGGGGATAAAACTGTCTTTTATCGAGAGAATAGTAAAATATAACCATGGATGTAATCAAACCCAGTTACAACAAAGTATCTCCAATTTATGTAAAATGAAATATATACTTATCGGAGATAATGACACATTAAAAATTGAACACGAAAAAATTTCGCAAGCAAGCAGATGGAATTTAGAGTGTGCTGATGAAGAAGAACGATTTACGGAACTAATCCACTCATGTGAAAAGGTATTTTCTGAAATACTATACGAACCGATTGATGATTCCGACTTTGTTTTCTGTGTCAATGGAATAATGGAATTTGAGCAACAATTCAACTTTTTGAAACATTTAGGAGTTCTTGAAAAATATATTAGTATACTATATGCCAAATTTAGATATTCTCAGATTTGTCAATTATATAGAAATTTATCTCACAGTATTAATGATGGAAATAAAATAGCTCTACTTTTTCCTATATGTTCTATTATTCAGCTTTTGGATTCCTTTCAGAAAACAAGTTGTTTTACAGAAGGATTAGAAATTAGTAATAAATTATCGGACTTCTACAATATGGAGTTATATAAAGCAAAATTTTTATTGCAATCCTATCATTATCAGGATGCAATAGAGACGTTAGATAATCGTTTGACTAGTTATGAAGGATGGAGTATATATTTGAATGCGTTACAACATTTGCGTCATGATGATGAAGTTCGAGAAAAGATTATCTATTTAAAACAAAATTTCTGTCAATACTCGGATATAGAATATTACTATATAATATTAAGGAATTCAGGCCACTTATTTCCTTGTAAAGAAGCAGTGGAGAACATGCACACAGCATTGAAATATTTTCAAGATTTAAATAATTTATTTGTAGAATCTACATGTCTAAATAATTTAGGTATTCTACATTTATATCAAAGTCAGTCCCAAGAAAGTATATGTACTGCTAGAAAATATTTTAATCAAGCAAAAAGGATAATGCATCAGTTAAAGTCCAACGAGGAGTACCAATCCATTATTAATATTGGTATAAGTTATTTGTGCGAAAATAATCCGCGACTTGCACTTGAGTATTTTGAATGTGCATTAGGTATTATGCCAAGCACTCTTTCTTTTGACATAATCAAATTAAAATGTAATATTTTAATTTGCAAATATCTTATGAACAAGCAGGATGTTTTGTCAATTCGAGAAGAACTATTATCTTTATGCACTGACGCGGAAGAACTCCCAGACCCATGGATAAAATTACTGTGTATATACAATTTATATATGTTGCGAGATGACGATATTTTAGCAACAAATGATTTAATAAATAACTATCCTGGAGATGCAAATATATATGGCTTGATTTTGAAGAATCCTAGTGTTAGCAGCTTTATGTTAGGGATCTCTCCTCACTGGAGATATTAAAAAGTTATAGGTGGACCAATGATACTTTTCATTTGTCCACCTAATGTTATTTACAGGATAATTTTGTATGGTTTAATAATTTCACATGCTAGATTACAATCTATAATACTTTTTTGGTTTATCGTAGAAGCGATAAGGGATGCTAATTGATTATATTCTTTTTCAGGCATATTTAACGTTGCTAAAGTTAAAATTCCAATTCTGATTCCAGATGTTATGTTCGCACTTCTCTTATCATTTGGTAATTGATTACGGTTTGCTAAAATATGTTGCTTTAACAACAATTCTTCGGCTTCCTTTCCTGTTAATGATGATTCCCTTAAATCTACAAGGATTAAATGTGAATCCGTTCCGTCTGTATACAATTTTAAGTTTTGTTGTTGAAAAATATTTACAAATGAGTTGGATATTTTTAAGATTCTTTCGACGTATTCATTTATATCCATTGAATTTAATTCTGCGAGCATAATAGTTTTTGCTAATACTTCATTAAATTTGGGAGCACCTTGGACTATTGGGAAAGTGGCACGATTTACTTTAGAAGTGAATTCTTCTTTACACATTACAATTCCACCACGTATTCCGCGTGTAGTTTTATGAGTTGTAAAAGTGACAAAATCGGCGTAACCAAAAGGTGTAGTATGTTTGTTGGCAGCAATATATATAGCAGTGTGTGAAATATCGGCTAGTAAAAATGCATTATATTTATGACTTATTTCGGCTAACTTAATATAATCAATGTTTCTTGGGAAAGAACTTGCTCCGGCAATTATCAAACGAGGATTGTTTTTTTTACAAAGGGTTTCTATTTCCTCATAGTCTATCTCTTCGCTTAAGTTTATGCTATATGTAAAAACATTACAAAATGTTTTCAGGTAGTGATAATGAGAGACATGTCCACCAGCATTTGGTGCCATGATTAATACATTATCATTAGATTTTAATATGGATTGATAAACAATTTGATTAGCTTGTGTTCCTGAGTAGGCTTCTATATTACTAGAGTATCCAGTACAATTAAATAGTTTTTGCAACCATTCTTCTGCCATATCTTCAAGAGCATCAATACCATCACATAAGGGGAAATATCTATTCCTGCGACTACCTTCAGAAGGATTTAGATTAAAAGGGGTATTCATTGCCTCTAACACCGACGGGAAAGCATAATTAGCACTTCCAATAAGATTTACATATTCATTCATCTGACAATATTCATTTTCAATGATAGAGCGAACTCTTACAAATTTGTCATCCAAAAAGTGTTTCAAATGATACATCTACATTGCCTCCCCACTTATGTTATAGACTTTTTCATTTAAAAATTTTATTGATAAATTAATATTTCTCATTGTACGAACAATAATAAGAAATTATCCTTTATTATACGCTTCTTTAATTGGTAATTCAACTTCACTAATATATTTGAATTATTTGAAATTAAAAATTTTCACTCTTTCATACATTCTACCAAGATAATTGCCTCATAAAGCATTCAAAGAGGTCAAGTCTACCGCTTTCGCATGTGACTTGACCTCTTTAAATCCCCTATTTTCAAGTATGATAATACATAAAAATAGAATACTTTCAATAATTCAAAAACTAAATAATATGAGATTTTTACTTTCTACAAAGAAAAGGTATATCTCCATATTTTTCCGGCCTCTTCTTCAATATCAAACGCCGTCTTCTCAAAAAACGGATATGTTACTTTGACCTCATCCATATGATCTAACGCAAATAAACATGCTCCTAATGCCATAGGTTTTGAACCTATTGTACATATATTTATCAACGTACCTTTGAATTTTTCTAATACTGAACAAAGTAAGTTATATGTCTCAAATGGATTATTTGCTGCAGCACATAACACATTTTCCCGTTCTATTTTATTAATTAAGTCTTCATTATTAAATAAACTTACATCTTTTAGTTTGGCTGTATATGAGGGAAAACCATTCACTACAAGAGTTTGCAGGATTTCTCTTCCCTCTTCCCCTAATTTAAAGTATACTTGATTCGCCAAGCCCCCATCAAAACCCAAAAAAATAGTTAATATTTCTTTTTCATTCTCACCAGAATTATAATACCCTAAAATAGGCATACATTTTCTTTCTTTTATTATTTTGTGATATGCATCAAAATAACCAGATTCATATATATAAAATTTTGGTTCTGTATAATATACATCTAATTGTTTGATGCCAAAACCATTCTTTAACACTTCCATAATACGAAATATATTCGGAATACTAAATCCAGTTATATCAACTGCAACTACAGAATCTGCTTTTATATCTAGTTTACACAATTGCCGTATTGCATCCCTATCATCTGCCGCATGTATAATGGTAGCTGAAATAGATTGAAAATCATCATAAAATGTTTTTTCAACGTCTTTATCAATTTCTTTATGAAAATTTGCATAATCCATAACAACTGTATTATGAATAATTCCCAAATCCTTTACTTTTAACAAAAACTCTCTACTTCTTCTTTCTATATTAGGTGCTAAAATAAAGTAATCGTATACCCTTTTATCAATTTCATTATTGTCCGGCACTAGTTTCATATCATAAATCTGTTGATTCATCTACATCCTCCTCCACAGAATCAAACAAACAAATCTGTAAATATTCTGCATTATTATTAACATATAATTTAGGATCGACTGTTCTATCTAACATCGTCTTAAAATCAACAGCTCCAATTATTTGATTATATCCCCCCCTTGTTCGATAAGAATATTGATATATTGGTGCATATATTCTATTTAATTGATATAACGCTCCTCGAATTCTACCTACCGAAAGTAATTGTCGTTTTTGCTTACGTATAATTGCACCAGAATTTATTAATTCTACTAAATATGCATTTAGTTCCTTATTATTCCTTATTTCATTTTCATTCGCAAAAGCAAATTGATTTGTTTCAGGATATTTTACTTCAAAATCTCTATGATATTCCTCAAAAATGCTTCCCATATTATCAATAAAAGTATACATTTGGCTACCGAATCTATTACTCATTGCTACTTTTCTTCTCTGATCTTCGGCAGTATCTATTGAAGCATATGTTTGAATCTGAGAGCTTATATGGCTACCCTGTTTTAATTCTTCCAACATTTCATAATTCATATGCTTAAATACATTTCTACATAAAGAAATGAAATCATTAATTGAGCCACTAGAAAGCCTTAGAAATGTATTAACACTATAATACATCTTTTTTTCTCCATAAATGACTAATAGAATATATAGCAATGCAACTCTATATTTATTACTGTAATCCAAATGATATTTATATAAATCATCCTCAGCTGTTTTAAGTTGTCTTTTCTCCCTAAGAGTTTGATATTTTCTACAAAGTTCTCCTATTTTTTTATAATTTTCACCTCTATATACTCGGAGAATATTGTACATTTCCATTAACTTCTCATCACATGACAACTCCTTAATAACATCATCCATTTCATCTTTTGTAAAATATTTTTTTAATAATTTAAATTGTTTTACACCCTTTGCTACTGAATTTGCTTCTGCATCAAAATCCTCGTTTTTTCCAAGTATTGTATTAATATCGCAAAGATTATTTATTTTATAGACATCTACATTTTCTAATCTTTTCTTTGATATTTCCAATGCAAACTGCTTATACTCACTAATTGTTTTATACTCTAAACGTCGAAGCAAAAAATCTCTATCAACTTGCAAACACTCACCTGCTACATTCGTTGTATTGTTATTATCCATACCTGCCGGACGCATACCTAATCTATAAGTCAAATTAGCAGTATCATCTACCTGCTTGATTAAGGTATTAACAATTGGTTGAAACATACCGAGATTTTCATACTCATCCAACAAGATAACAAATAACATATCCTGCCATCCCTGACATACATTATTTATCATTTGAATAAATTCTATAATCATATTATCAGCTTCTAGCAAAGGCATTAATTTATCTCTCCAAGATGCATCACGAGTTGATATATTAATAATCCTGTCTATTTGTTTAAGGCAAATATTAATGTGATCACGCACATCAATCAATGTTCTCTTACTAACACCAAAGAAGGACGAAACCACTTCTTCTATCTTTTCACTATCATATCCTTGATAAAAATCAGACAGCATTTCTATAATCTGTCTAATTATACTCAACTCATAATAACACTTGAATATTCTTTCTTTATCCTGCCAATTACAATCCAGTTCATCAAACATATTACAAAAGTCTGCTTTATATCTAAAATATATTCCAACACTTCTTTTGTTTAAATATGCAAGTTTCTCCTCAAATGTCATGTTCTCCATGAATTCCTTCTGAACAGAATACGACAGATATTTTAATATCATCGTTTTTCCAGTTCCTCTGGCTCCTTCTATAACTATTGGGGTTCTACTGGTTAATAGTTCGTTCTCACTCAACTTGTAAACTTCAAATGGACTGCACCAATATTTTCTTACGTCATCATATTTCATATCTCGTGCCGTACATCCAACAAACGGATTACTAATAATATTTTCTTCCATCTAATACATACTCCTCTCCACTATATACCTTTTCATACCGTTTAAATAATGGAATCCATCCATTACCGGTTCCCCAAAATATTGGTAACGTATTATTAGGTGTATTATATTCAAAACTTATCATTAACTGCCCATCACAAAATCCTACTGGATGCTCAATCATATATCCATAGCCTTCCATCGCTATTTTCCCATATAATTCGCAAAAATCTTTAGCTCTCTCTCTTAACTGGATTATTCTTTTTTCAGAAAATACATATGACGATTCCGAAAATGCTTTATCTCTCTGGTCTAAAATCATAGTCGCAATTGGCTTTACTCCTATATCTGACTTTTTTATTTTATCAATGGCATCTTCTGTAGCAACTAGCAATGCTGCATATGTATTCTTGGCATCTATCTTTCTTGACTTTATATACTGAATAGCTTGTCTTCCCGAAATGGTAACATCATCAACATACACAAGATTTTCATACTTACGTTCTACATCAATTTCGAAATTCTCTTTTGATAAACCATTTTCTTGTCTAAAATAATATAGAATATTATTTCCACTTTCACTATCATTTCCAAGTCCAACAAAAAGAGTGTTTTTAATAATCTCTTTGGTATGATTCTCCAAATCATTTCCACTATAATCACACAATTTTTCGTGTAAATATAGATCAAACATGTTTTTACATAAAATCCGAACATCCTCATATGAAAAATATGTAAAATGAGCCAATAACCACAACGCTAATTTTCTCTCATTTCCACATTATTAAAATATCGTCCGTCAAAATTTTGCAACCATTTTTCTATTTGTGAATCAGATATTTCCTTTCGCCATGCAACAACCGAAGTGTTTCTAATAATTTTTCTCAATCTATCCTTGTCCAATTGACTAGAAATAATAAGTTCTGCTTCTTTTTTACTAATCATTTATCTTTTGGAACCTCCCCCTAGAACCTTCAGCATAGGTAGAATTAATTTCTATTCCGATCCATCTTCTTTCTAGCTGTTCAGCTGTTGCACCTGTCATGTTACTTCCAGCAAATGGATCTAATACTAAATCATTTTTTTCAGTCAAAAAGTTGATAAAGAATTCTGGAATTTCATGAGGCATTCTGGCCGGATGAATTTCCAAATCATGTTTCTTGCAATAATCAAAATACATTCCTTTTCCCACTGTATTTGAAGCAATAATTACATTAGCCGGTATAGCACCTCCATTATCTACATTAAAAGAATTAGTTCCTATCACATGTTCCGAAGGTCTACGTCCTGCATTATAAGACTGTTTATCAATAAGTTTTTGCATTTGTTTACTATATTGTACTAAAACCTGCCTGTTATCTGCTTTCGGATATGGTGTCTTTGACATCCACCATATTCTTGTAAATGCATCTTTTACTCGCACACGTTTTTTATTTACCCATTCGATAGGCGCTGGTAATGCAGATGGATTATAATGAATAAATTCTTGACATAAATATAATTTCCCTTCTTCCTTAAATTTCAATAACGTTTCTAATGGAAGGGTAGAATGTACCGGTACTCCTTTTTCCCATGCATTACCAATTTCAATTACTATAGAGCCATCATCTGCTATAATATCGCAAAATAGCGGAGCTAAATTAGAAAACCATTTTAAATATTCTTCTCCTGTCATATTTCCATATCGTTTTGCTCTATTTAGCGGAAACGGGGGAGACGTAAAGATTAACTTTACTTTTTCTTCTTGACTCTTACTATATTCCCTAATAATTTTCTCACAATCTCCCAGATACATTGTTCCTTTATCTGTTCTGTATAACCATTTATTCATATGTAATTATTTCCTCTACTAATTGCTTATATTCTTATTTTTTAAATTTATTTTTCTCATAAGAATATACATTTTAAGAATATCATTTTTTCTAGCTTCTCACAACTTTTTTCACAATAATAAAAACAGGCAAGCCCAATTTTTTGACTTGCCTGCATGTTTTTTTCTTAATCTCTTCATTTTAAATCAAATCCTACATTTAATGATATAAACGCAATCTCTCCTAGCCAAATTATGTTCAATTTAGCTTATGCCAACAAACAAATATTATCAACATCAGAGATTACTTATCCTGCCAAATCAACAATTCTATGTTCTCAAATATCACTTCAGACATTCTACGAATGAATAGTTTTTGCCCCTCTGTCTTTCCAACTAATTCACCTGCTAATCGCTCATTTTCGGCAAAATCAATTCCAAACAACAAATAATCAGTACTTATATTTAATATCTGAGCTATTTCCATTAACTTGTCAACCGTACATCCGGTTTCCCCATTTTCTATACGCTGCAGTTGTCTTTCATTTGTATAATCCAATTCCTCTGCCAATCTACTCTGCGTCATATGCCGTTGTTTTCGTAATTGCTTTATTCTGTTTCCAACTATTAGTTTATTATAATACTGCACTCTGTACCTCTTTCCTCTAAATCCGTTTTATCCAAATGGTATAAAGCTTCAAAAAAAGAACAGTAAGGTACTGTTCTTTAGATATGCCGTATTATACAGGCAAATATGTAATTTTATTACTTTTGTACTCGAGTAGTATTTTTAGCAATTAAACTATAATAAATCATATATCTCTTTTAGTATCATACTAATACGTTCTGTCTGGCTTTGATTGAATAATTTTAATACTTCTAATAACTTCTGGTCATAATTTACCTTTTCCTTACCGGTAAGTATATAATCACAATCTACCCTTAATGCTTTACATATATTATATAATACAATTGCCGAAAAACCTTTTCTTCCGGTTTCTATTTCATATAAAAACTTGGGCGATATGGATGCCATCTCTGCCAATCCTTCTCTTGTATATCCCCTCATAATTCGTACTAATAAAATACGTTCTCCTGCTTCCTTATAAACAGCCATCATTTGTATCAACCCCTTGCCACAAATACCATACTTTATCCTTACTACATACAAAACCGTCTATTGCACATTCTATTACAATCTATAGTTCATATACATTGTATCAAATCCAGTTTCCTAATAAATAATTTGTAATCAACTGTTTCTATATTCAACTTAACTTACTCATTTCAATCACAATCACGTAAACTGTTCACTTAAATCATGAAATTCCTTATCTGGATCCCAAAATCAAAATAGCCATCATTTATATTTTATATTCCTACTATCATCATAATTGAACTGGAGATCGTTATGAACCAAAGCCAATGTCAAAATGACGAATACGCAAAAAAGATGCAGGAATATTATTGGAAATGTTTTTTCTCAGAGTTTAGTAAAATATGTATTTTTCTTATCATCTTCATATACTTAAATCTTGTTCCGGAATATCTGGTTTCCTTATTCTTTTTGTTACTAGTACGGAAATTTGGAGGCGGTTTACACTTTCAACATTATACCAGCTGCCTGATAATCAGCTTTTCATTTATTTTCGGAAGTATTTTTTTAGCGGAACATGTTATGTTGTCACCCAAAGCATTGTACATCACTTGTCTACTTTGCCTAATTGGGGGATATCATCTAGTACCGGTCACTTCATCAAACCGTCCTCCGGCGACAATCGAACAAACCCATAAAAGTAAGCGGAATACCGGAATTATTATTACCGCCTTTTCGATAATAATATGTATTTACCCCAACTCTTTCTATTTACTTATTGGTTATTGGACAATCGTATTACATATTTTTCAATTAGTATTATCTCATATTAGTAAGGAGGTGAAGTCGCATGTTCGATTGGGGCATCAGATTTGATTTCGTCAGCATGATTTTCTTCGGCGAACCCAAGCACCCTCTCTTAGAAGAGAAATAAAAAGGAACCACCGGTTTTAATTCCCTAAAACTGGTGGTTCTTTATTTTACAATTTCAATTGAAAACTTTATCCAATTCCTTTCGTTATACTCAAAATTATGTACTTTAATTTCTGTTTTATATTTTTTCGCCAATTCCAAGCATCTCGGTAATCCTAGGCCTCTATTATGCCCTTTTGTGCTGTATCCATTTGTAAACAGCCTGTTAATTTCAGCAAAACTAAGAAACTCTGACGGATTAGAAACCGAAAACATTATTCTGTCATTTTCTTCCAGACATTCTATACGTATACCCTTATCTAGCGACTCATCTGCTATCACTTTTTCACATGCGTTGTCAATTAGTATCCCTAATATTTCAATAATTTCATGTAACGGAAAACAACAGTCAGCTTGATCAACGGCTATATTATAATCAACCGTAATCCCTGCCTCTTCACACAAAAGGCATCTGTAATAAAAATATCCGGCTAATATTGTATTATTACAACAAGTTAATATAGAGTCATATTTTTGATTTACTTGCAAAGAATTCATATATTCTCTTTGCATCTTTATCAATTCATCTTTTGATTTTGCCACCATATGCATACTAAGAACAGCACCCAACTGATTCTTATAGTCGTGTTGTTTTCTTCTTACTTCATGCAATAAATCCTCATATACCCCTCCATAAATTTTCTGTAGTTCTAATTCATGGTTTTTAACATTAATTTCAGCCTGTGCTTGCATCAACCTATATAAGTAACAGACTATCACTACTAAAAACAATAAAATAAATACTGCATATAACTTTATAAAAGATTGATTCATATAATAATCGACAACCAGACCACCATATGCTAATCCAAATAGAAGTATATAACAGAACACCCATTTAGTTCCTTTATCCAGTTTATTTGCTTTTAGTATTGGTATACATCTTTTAATGATACATACCAAAAATAACGCTGTTAAACTTGATAGAAGCAATATGATATTGCTATCTAGAATATCCCTAAATAAATTGAACACACATGCAACTATTGCTTCAATGCAGCCAGCAAAAGATATACCAACAATATAACAAATCATTGTCTTAATCATTTTTTGCTCGTATTTAAAATAGCAATATATAAATACTATTATGTAAAATAATATGGAATATATCTTAGGGATTATTCCTTTGTTAATGGCGATGTATAATATAACATCTATCCCCAAAATCCCTATAATATATTTATCGGGCTTCAACTCCTGCATGAATGCAATTTGTAAGCATTGTAGAATCGCTAATATTTCTGCAATTAAAATAATGATTGCCACTACATCATTCATCTTCTAGCCTCTTCTTAAATGCCTTTTGCATGATTACACCTATCTCTACCGGCTTATCAATATGTTTAAGTTTTATGAAACGATTGGCATAGTCTATCTGCTCAATATACCGTTTATTAATTATACAATATCTGCTACATTGAACAAATAAATCTGAATCCAACTCTCTTAAAATATCTTCACTGGTCTTATACGGTATTTCTAACTCATCATTTACACAAAATATCTTAATTTTTCTTCTACTATTTTCTATGTAAATAATATCTCTAATATATTTCGAATATACAATTCCATCTTTTCTAAAATATACATACCTATCATTATTCTCTTTAACCGGATACTCCAGCGCATCCAAAATAATGTCCCTCACCCGAGCAACATTAAATGGTTTTTCTATATACGCATAGCAATGTAATTGACTGTAGGAATATAATTTGGGATCTTCCAATGACGTTATAAAAACTAGCGGTGTATATTTGTATTTATTGATTTCTCTTATCTCTTTTACAAAATTTAGCCCGGATATATCTCCAGGCTTTTTTGTATCCAATATAATATCAATCAAAAACAAGTTAATATAATTTTCTAAAGCTACTTGATATGCTGTCTTTACATCAAACGCAATATACACTTGTATATTTCTATGCAGCTCTTGAACTATATTATTTAAAATCTGTACATGTGCCTTATTATCTTCGACAATCAATATTTTCTGTGGCATCAGTCTTCTCTATTATTTTGCAACATGCTCATAAGTTGCAAAATCTCCTCATCGTTTTCTGACTGCTCTTCTGCCATAGGAAATATACCTTTTTTGCTTTTGGTAAAATACATTATTAATCTCAGCAATAAAAACAACTTATCTGTCTCTGAGCAATTTAAAATCGCCTCCCATGTATTTTCTATACTTTTGTTTTCTCCAAACAAAACATGGTCTGCAGAGATGTTCATCTCCTTGTGTAATAATCTTAAACCAGACAAAGAAATATTATTTTCCCCGCTCTCAACTTTTTTGTATGCCGATACTGAAATACCTAATATCTCTGCAAACTGTTCCTGTGTCAATCCCATGTTCTCACGAATTTGACGCAACCTGTACGCTGATTGCAACTTCTCATCTAAGTTAGCTTTCTTGCTCACGGCCTATATCCCCCAACAAAAGATTATATAGTCCATATTACGGTATACAGATTTTTAAATTTTATCCAGCCATTAACGAGGTATCAACAGTCCCTTGTTAATGTTTTTTGTCAATTACCTTTCATTTTTGACTATTATGATTTGATTAGAATAATATGACAATCTCTCAGCACTCAATAATTCATCTGCGACAAACTTAACGCTTTGCAAAAATAATATTTTCGCAATATCTTGTAAAAAACATCTTTCTTTTTATTAATTTCATCAACTATTTTATTATAAAAAGCTTATTTCCAAAGAATTCTACAAATACATTTTGTTATTTCATCCTATTTAACAGTTAAACATTGTATCATTTTTCTACAATACAAATATAGTTATTGGGCAAAAGCACAAACCATACCTAACTACCATATCAGTTATAATACACCTTTTTTGCCTAATAACTTTACTTCATGTGTGATTTTATCTATGAAAACTTGTAGATTTTCGAATATAGTATCATCCTCAAACATTTTATCTAATTTTATATCATATTTTTCTTCTATACCTACGACTATCTGAATTATTTTTAAAGAATCAATCCCAACAGCATATAATTCCATCAATAACATTTCTGAAGTTACGTCATTTTTTATTGTCTCTTCAATAATTTGCATTATTTCTCGTTTTAAACTCATGTTACTCATATAATATTCCCTCTATCTTTTCTGATTTTATATAATTCCCTCCACTAATGCTGCATTTAGTAAATGCTCATTCTCGATAATATTAGTTAATATCTTCTTTTCCTCGCTATAGTCATCATTTCTATCCCTCTCCATACTTTTATATTTTACAAATAAGTTTATTTTCTTCCAATCATTTACTATTTTTTGCAATGTATTCTCTATGTTTCTTTGGTATTCAGAATTATATAATTCATACCTACTAATATATTTCATTCTACACAATTCTGATATTCTATTATATGTAACTCCATTAATATGAGATGGAAACTCTGGTTGCACAACAAACTCACTATAACGATCAATAAGAAAATAAATTGTATCAATAGATTTTTCTCGTTCTTTCATCTGACATTTAATGCCGTTTATATACATCGTCAATAAACTTGCCACATATTCATCTGCATAAGTATTTATAATAGGATTGTTAATATATTCCCATATTTCACCGTTTTGCTCGATACCTCTTAATTTTTCAAAATCCGAATACCTAATAACATATTTATCATATCCTGCCACATTATCAATAATATAAAGTTCTCTTTTTAAATCATCAAATCCGTAGGCTAAAACATAATGACCACCATGTTGATTATTATAATAATATTCTCTTCCTTCTTGATAAAATAAATCAATCATAAATTGTGCCGGATGTTCTTCAAGAATACATCTTTTTATACAACTTAAACTATCTATATTTCGAACCGGATTTGCAACTTTTTTAATACCAATATTAGTGAATAGATCAAATTTTGAATCCAAATTTGGGTTATATGCAGTAAATACTATATCTTTTGTGCCCTTCACTATCTTATACATAAAATTCATTTTTAACATCATCGGCAAAATATTTTTTTTATAATACTTCATCACGCTTAAAAAAGACATTTCATCACATGACACAAACGGGTAACCTTTATTTTTCCCTAATTCTATCATTCCATCATAAACATCTATTTCCAACTTTTTCTTTTCCATTTTTTCTCCCTTCTGTAATTAATATATTTTGCTTCTATTCATTTCTTGAAGCGCTTCTATCAACTTATTCAATAGATTTTTTTCTTCTTCCATAATCGTTGTTAATAATTGCTTAATAGTATCTATTTTTTTTATATTAGGATAGAGTTTATACTTAATACATAAATTTAGAACAATCTCTGTTTTATTTCTCAATGATATAGCATCATTTATAAGATTTTCCCCTTTTTCAAAATCTATCTTTTTTCTATATTGTAAAAATTTGATTCTTTCTACCATAATTTCCTTATGTTCTTTCCATACATAAGCAATTCGTATATCTCTTAACATATAATCAAACATTTTCTGATTATTAAGAAAAAAAGAATAAAGATTGTAACCATAAATGTTTTTATATCTATCTAAATACAAATAATCTTTTTCAGTATAATTTACATTCTTACATTCATCTTCGCATTTAGAAAAATCCCTTTGCAATATATTTTTAACTCCTTCCTCAGAGTCTTTTCCTTGTAAGTAATCATTAAGAGATTCTATGATATTACTTATATTTAAACAATACAATTGTTCTGGTGGATCATACTTAATTACAACTATACGTTCGTAATTGACCTCAGCGGCATTAATAAAATCTATATAGCTAATTGTCGTACTTTTCACTTTTCTATCTTTTCCTATCATTTCAATATATAAAATATTGTCATCATCCGAATAACCATATACTAAAGTTTGATGCAAATGATTCATTAACTGATAGCCTGCTGCACCTATATATTTATGATTTAGTACAACCTCTATATAATTGCCCTCCTCTATATTTGCTTTTAAAAAATTTATTAAATCAATGTTACATTTTTTTAAAATATTTCTATTTATATGATGATATTCTAGAAATGAATGTATAGTATACATCAACGAATTTTTTCTCTCTGGAGCAATAAAATAGTCATTAAAATATTCGACAGAAAAAATATTTCGACCATATAGTTGAATATAATTACTAAAAAACCAATTATAATACTGATTTTCTCCCAAAAACGCAGTAATATTAATACTATAATCTTTATATGTCTTATCCAATTTTGTGTGTAATTTTTCGCATTCCTCCCCATCTTTTAATATTTCAAACACTACATCATTTTTGTTAATTCTAAATTTAAAACCTTCTATTTTTTTTAATGTTTTATTCATTGTATTAAGATTATTCCAACCCGTTGAAGAAATGCTTCCATTTCTATATAAATATACATTAGCTTTTTCTTTTGAACTATATTTGTCCAAAATAGTTATAGCTAAATATGCACACGGTTGTGTGTATTGAAAATAAATAATCTTAAATGCTCTTTCAAATAATTTTAGACTACTATAATTAATTACTAGTTTTACATCTTCCGCATAATCGTCTGCTGTCAAAGTAAATATATTGTCAGTAATATCATACCTAGAGTTAACGGTTTCCACTTCAAAATCTGATGTTTTTCCCTCTATTAATAATTCAATCTTTTTTTCTCCCACATATTTTTTTGAACTCAATATGCTGAGAGGATAAGCGTGATATGTATACGCACGAGCAACTGGATATGGATTAATATCTAATATTTTCTTACCCATATTATCCCTCTTTTCATCGTATCAATATTTGAAGTGATAATACTTATAGATTTATTATTATCATGGAATTTCTATTAAATAATATGTTAGTTTCTTTTTTTTTTAAACATTCTGTAGTTCTTTCTTCCACAACCTTTAGTTCCTCTTCATCTACAATAAAAAAATTTTGCGAGCCGTTTATTGTGGCACATCCCCAATCCTCTTAAAAAGTCAATTTATACTGACCAGATGCTTTTTCTCACATACAATAATTGTTTTACTAAAAAAATAGGTGATAAGATTAATTATGTAGTAAACGAAAACACAATGCGATTATTCGGAAACCTATTTAATGAATTAGTATCTGATTTAAGTTCACTATATATAGTATTGCGATGATTTTGATTGCGAAATGAAAAATAAAGAAGGCTTTACCTCTGTAACCGGCGCAAGGATGCGTACCGAATGCGAATGCCAAAATGACGTATCAAACGAAAGAGTTTATAATTCATAAGAAGAATACCACGAAATACGGGTGTCCTAAGATGTACTTACTGTGGCGGAATATAGAAGTATATATATTTTCTTTTATTATTGTAATAAAAATACAAACTAGGTATAATGATATAGACGCAAATTGAGATTGCATCTTTTACCAAGTGAGTTAACTCAACAAAATGATTTAAGTAAAATTGTATATATCCTATAGAAGTATTTTTTGAAATGTCATCATTAATAATCTATCGCTTCAAGAGAAATTTGTCTTTTTAATAGACAAACATACGGGAGGAAAAAATGATACTAGTTACAGGTTCAAATGGTTTTGTTGGACATAAAATTCTAGAAATGTATAAAGATGCTATTGCTTGTCCGTCACTTAGAGAAAAATCCGAAGATGAAGTAAAGCGAATAGTAGAGGAAAGTGGCGCTGATACAATTATACATACGGCCGCTATTTCTGATATTGGAATATGTCAATCGGATCCGGATGCTTCGTATATTGCTAATGTCCAGCTCCCAATCTATTTGGCAAAAGCCTCAAAAAATATAAAACTAATATGTTTTAGCTCAGACCAAGTTTACGGTGGTATGGACGAAGAAGGACCTTATTCAGAAGATAAAGCAAAACCAAATAATGTATATGCTGTACATAAATTAGAAATGGAACGAAGAGTTTTAGATATTGCTCCAACGACGGTGATGTTGCGTGCAGAGTGGATGTATGATTATTATCTAAAAAAATCTAACTACTTTATGAATATTATTAATGCAAAGGAAGACCTCTGCTTTTGTTCACGCCAATATAGAGGAATAACCTATTTAAAAGAAGCTGTTGAGAACATGGAAAAAATAGTACATCTTCCAGGAGGAGTATATAACTTCGGAAGCGAAACAACAAAGTCTATGTATGAGCTAACTAAGGAATTTGTAGATATACTTGGCAAAAATATAAAGGTTGAGGATACATCTCTAAAGCATAATTTGTGGATGAATTGTGAAAAATCCCAAAAGTATGGGATTAAATTTAGTCGTGTAGAAGATGGATTAAAAAAGTGTGCTATAGATTATGGGATATTGGTCTAAAACTATCTTTTATGCTTAAATTTTTAATTCTATTTTGCACAACTCCTCTATAGATTTATATAATATTACTGAGAGACTGTAAAATATTTACAGTCTCGTCACTTCTTATACTACACATTTTTCTTTTTTATATTTGCAGAATTTTAATATACGCAATAATACTTAAATTTACATATTATCACTACATATTTTTTGTTTTATGCATTATATTTACCCCATTCAATACATCGACTACATTTTGAGACAGCAGTTTCTCTATGTGTTACCATAAGGAATGTTTTCTGCTCCAAGTTCTGTAATAGTAACTCTAAAATTTGACTTTCATTCTTGTAATCCAATGCCGAAGTCGCTTCATCAAAAACTATTACCTCTGGATCTTGCAATAGTATCCTAGCAATGACCAACCTCTGCTTCTGCCCACCCGATAAACGAATTCCATTCTCACCTATCACTGTTTCAAATCCCTGCTGAAGTCCTTGAATGAATGTTAGGACATTTGCTCTTCTACAAGCATCTTCCATCTCTGCTTTAGTAGCATCAGATTTACCAAACAAAAGATTCTCCCGAATTGACAAATTAAACAGAGAAGTCTCTTGCATTAAAAATCCCACCTTTTCATAAAGAGATTGTCTGGAAATCTTCTCCATATCAATTCCGTTCCATAAGATGCTACCTTTTGTTGGAATAAGACAACCTGCCATTATCTTTATCAGGGTACTTTTTCCACAACCGCTTTCTCCCATAATCGCAATACTTTCGCCTTTTCTTATATCAATATTAACCCTGTCTAAAATGACATTTGATTTCTCTGTATATGCAAATTCTACATCTTTAAACTCCAGATACTCAAAATTCTTCAATACGTATGGACGTTCCTGTTTTTCCAAGTTCAAAACCATCTCTACTCTTCGCAGAGACACTAGTTGTTCCCCCCGTTTCATAACATTATCCACCATTTCCAGTAACCGATCTGTAAAACCTGTATAATATTCCATAAATGCAAGCAAAACTGGCACAGTTGCCCTACTATAGATTACGAGAATACCACCTAGAAGATAAAGACCCATTTTGGTCAAAAATACATCTTTAAATGCCAAAAAAGTTCGATTAAGGAACCAAAATATATGCGATTTCAGAGAAGCATCACCCATCTCTTTCCAAAACCATTCAAACTGCTCCTGCTGCGTTTCAGAAAGACAGTTGACCTTAATCTCCTTCCAGAAAAATAGGTTGTAAATCATAAAATCATTATACTGCCCCTGAATCCGCCTTGCTTTTTCATATTGAATATCACTTCTGCCTTTTATATATCTTGTAGTCAGAAATGATACTGGCAAAAGCATAAAACTAACTACTGCTAAAATCCAATTCAAATACAACAATATCCCGGTTGTTATAAAAGTATTTAACACCAACATCCAAAATTCTAACTTCTTTTCATAGTATAAAGCCACTTTTTCTGCATCCTCGTGCACACGTATCTTCAATTCCCCCGCAGTATAATCCTTCAACACGGGAATATCCAAATCATTGTACTTTTCTAATACACGCTCTTTTATTTCCATCGTAATCATAGGAAATATCTGGTTATATACTTTCCGAATGCTAATCGTTACCATTGCCTTCGCCACAAAGACAAATATATATAGCCCCATAATCACCCATAAGCGCTCAATACTTCGCTCAGTTATTACATCATTTAAAAAAAGCAAATAGAAATAAGGAGGCAAAAGTACCAGACCACTTTTGACAAATTGTAATACTATGTAAAGAATCACCCTTCCTCTATATGGTTTTAGAGAAATATTGCTATATCCATTCATACAAGTAACCATACCTTTCCTTATTCTGTATCCGTTGCGTCCTTTTCATATTCTGAGTACAAAAACTGATACAATGCATTTCTCTGTATTAACGTTTCATGTCTCCCTATATCGGTTACCCTGCCGTCCTCCATTATAATAATCTTTTCAGCAGAAAGTACCGTAGAAAATCGATGTGCAACTGATAGAATAGTGGTCTCAGGAAGTTGTTCATTCACAAAGCTATTAACAGCCTGTTCTGTCTCTGTATCTAATGCTGAAGTTGCCTCGTCTAATAGTAATACTTTCGGCCGTCTGAATATACATCTAGCAATTGCAATGCGTTGCTTCTGTCCGCCAGATAGTTCTCTTCCTCCACTTCCTACAATAGTATCTAAGCCCTCCGGAAATTCATCTACTATTTCTTTTAGCTTAAGCCCCTTCAAAATTTCCCATATCCTGTCATCATTAGTTCTGTCATCTGAAAAGATAATATTTTTACGTAGACTTCCGGAGAATAAACCATTCTCCTGCTGCACCACGGCAATTTGACTTCTTATACTGCTCAATGTATATTCTTCTATTGGAATATCATCAATACAAATCTTCCCACAGGTAGGTTTATAAAACCGGCAAAGAAGTTGCAATATGGTGCTCTTTCCTTCTCCACTTTTTCCTACAAATACCACTTTCTCATTTGCGCCTATCTGTAAGTTGAGATTTTTTAAAACAATTTCCTCTCCATACCCGAAAGACACATCTGAAAAACTAATATTTCCATCGCGAATAAATCTGTCACAAGCCGTTGACAAGTCTTGTTCTTCCTTCCACGTCATAAAATCTTTAACTCGTTTTATTCCTACTATGTTACTACTGATATCAGTAATCTTCTTACCAAGCGAATTATAATAAGTCGCACAGGTAGAAAAATAAGTTGCACACGCCACAAATTGTCCGGCTGTCATACTCCCTCTTTAAATGCATAATGCTGCAACAAAAAAGACACAGAGTTGTCCTATTAATGTCAGTGCTTCATTAATATTTGCTGATCTCAGTTCAAGATAACCTACTTTGATTTCTTCTCCGATAATATGTTTTGTTTTAGACAGATAATCATTCCTTACCTTTATATTAGCATTCAATATCTTCCATTGGGAAATTCCTGTCATCATTTCTAGAATCCATGCATCAACCAACCCTCTCTCAGACTGAATCATCTGATATCTCTCTTTCAGCTTAGTAGTGAAATACTGAATAGAATATGCCATAATCGGTGTCATGATAACAGCAACTAATCCCAGCCATATATTGGTAAACAACAAATAACCTATGGATATAGCAAGCTGTATAAAATTGGCCAATATATAAAATAAGCTACGATGAATAAACTCTAAAAAACATTCTGTGTCCTCCATAATCCTCTTCATCACATCACCACTTTTCATCTGTGTCATAATGTTAGCTTTCAATTTTAATAGATGCTGGAACATATCCTTCCGAATATCTACAACATAAGTAATCTTCAGACGAATCCATAAGTAATTCAAGCCTCCATGTAGGCACTGATTGACAAGATATAAAGTAGCATAAAAAAGAAAGCTTATTACAAAGCCCTTCATCTGTCTTTTATAAAAAATCTCATCAACAATCTTACCCATGGCATAAGGAAATAAGGCGCCTGTTACTGTGCTAAGAATCACAGTAAGAAACAATAAAAAAAACTGTATTCTATAATTTTTCGTAGTTTTTAAAATATATTTCATAGAATCTCCCACATAATGCTTATATCATATACTTTGCCTCAATCATACCTACGGACACATCAACCAATAATCATTTCTCATATTTTGAATCTAGATAGTATATTAGCTAATATAATTAAAAAACTCACTTAATCATTGCAGTAACCACGAATGATTTGTATTCAAACAAATCATTCATGGTTCTAACATCTTCGCCACTCTTTCTCTTATTTCATCTACAGAAAGCCAATCATTATTATTATTTGATGTATATACAAACCCTTCTGGTACTCTTTTTCCGATTGGTTCTGCCATTTGCTTACTATTCCATTTTATTTGAGGATAGATAATGAAACAATTTTCATATTCATAAGTATTCAAGCTGTCCTCTGCAGTAATCATCATTTCATGCAATTTTTCACCTGCCTGAATACCTATTATTTCTATCTTTCCTTTTGGCATCATAGCCTCTGCTAAATCTATAATTTTAAAAGAAGGAATTTTAGCAATAAATGTTTCTCCTCCTTTCGAATATGTAATAGCAGTAATAACAAGCTTTATTGCTTGTTCCATTTCAATCCAAAATCGAGTCATTCTTTCATCCGTTATTGGTAAACACTCCGATTTATTCTTGAGTCTGCTTGCAAATATTGGTATTACAGAGCCTCTGCTACCAGCAACATTTCCATATCTTACAACTGAAAAACATACATCACGTTCTCCTACATATGCATTTGCCGCAATAAATAATTTATCTGATACAAATTTTGTTCCACCATATAAGTTCACCGGATTAACTGCCTTGTCAGTTGACAAAGCCACCACTTTCTTAACATTCTTTTGTAATGCTACATCAATAACATTTTCTGCACCTACGATGTTTGTTTTTATTGCTTCAACAGGATTATACTCACATGCATGAACATGCTTCATGGCAGCCGCGTGAATGACATAATCAACACCTTCAAACGCTCTATTTAATCTCTCTTTATCGCGAACATCTCCAATAAAAAATCTTAATTTTGAACTATACTCCCCAAATTCTTTTTTCATCACAAATTGTTTATACTCATCACGTGAAAAAATTATTATTTTCTTAGGGCTATAATTCTTTAAAACATACTTGGTAAAAGCTTTTCCGAAACTCCCAGTTCCACCTGTTATCAAAATAGTACTATTATTTAGCATTCTCTTTTCCTCCTTCGGGCTTGTACAGCTATTATCCCGTGAAAGTCTTTTCTGCAAGGACATGTTATTTTCTACTGTTACATAAAATATTTATATTTTATCCTCAGTATTTTATTTAGTTTGGATCAAATAAGTACTCATAATTTATATGCCATCCTCTCGTCTTCATTTTTACATTTCTCGCTTCTGGATTTGCCTTCATCCATTTTTCCAATCTTACCTGTAAATTTTTCACTTTATCTAGCCATGGCAAAATTATATTATCATATTCATTTTCAATCAATAATTTCATAACCTCTAAATCTATTCTCTTGAATTTATTACCCATTACTAATAAGTTAAAATCCTCCGATTTACTATTTAATGCATAATTCAAGCAATATGAGTATTGCCCATAGAAAAATGATGTGTCTTTTTTCCATTTCTCTATTTTTTTATAATAATCTCGTACCTCTTCATTTTCAAAATCGTAACGCAAATAGCCATTTTCTACTCTAAGATTAATATTAAAATGTGAAAAATAATGATACGCTTCACTATTCAATATAATACGCAATTCACTCGAGGCGCTCGCTGGTGGTTGAGATGCATATGTCCCCTCTGGGAAATTCACACTTTCTAAAAAATTTATGTTATCGTGAATATCTGCTAATGTTGTAGTCGGCTCAAACATTATATAATTAATTTTAAACGGAATCTTTAATTTTTTTAATACTTCTATAGCTTCTCTATTTACTACATCTTCACTATTTTTATTAAAAACATTTAATACTCTTTTAGAGCCTGATTCTATTCCCAATGCTATACCACGCAACCCAATCTTATATAATTTTTGCAATAATTTTTGATTATTTACTATTCTATTTGCTCTTGTTTGTATTGTAAACTGTATATGTATATCCTCATTTTGAATTTGTTCTGCAAATTTATTAAACCACTCTTTATTTACAGCATCTAACGCCAAAAAATCTAAATCACTAAAATATACCCATTGGTTACTATTGGGGATATAGAAACTCTTTAATTCTGCAATTACGTTCTCTACACTTCTATACCTGAATTCACCATAAAAGGGTCTTTCACAACAAAAAAGACACCTATTAAAGCATCCTCTAGCAACCATTGTATTTAAATCTGATGCACTTCTAATAATTTGATTAGGCAAACTATCTAGATCTTGTGGCTTATTCTCTTTTACAATTTGTGTTTCACGACACTTCTCATATTTTCTATAGGACACTATATTAAAGAAACTAATTTCCGGTTCTCCTTCAATTACATAATCAATCAACCCATTATGCATAGAAGACAAATATTCACTCCAAAACGCACAATATACTCCGTATGCTATAATGACACTATTTTCTGATACATCTCTGAATTCTTGTACCATTTTAAGAACCTTGCCCATATGTTCTGTTGTATTAATTAAAACACCTATATATTCTGGTTTAATTTCCTGGATTTTACTCAATACTTCTTCTTGTGATATATTATATAATGAGTATACTTTATGATCTTTTAACATAGCTGCAATTATTTCCATATGTGGATTATTACTAACTGGCCGTTGTTCTACAATATTGTCTGCATATATTAACATTATTTTCATAGCTTTTTCCTTCTGCATTGTTTTAATCTTTCAGCTCCAAAAACACTATAACTTATTATTTACTATTTTCTGAGATTCGTTCATTATTCTAGAATCTAAAATAAAAACCTGTCCACTCACACCCCTAAAAAAATCTGAAGCGTATAAAATAATAAAATTCGTCAAGTCACTCAAAGCAAAATCATATTTAATAGCGGAACGATTTTTTGCGTTAATCTGCTTACTTAAACTATTTCGATTTAAATCAGTCTGAATAAACCCGGGGCACACAGCATTAACCAAAATATTTCTTTCTCCTAACTCTTTGGCAAGAGTTTTTGTTAGCGCTATCATACCTGCTTTCGATGCAGCATAGTTACTTTGAGTTGCATTTCCCTCTAATCCTCTTATTGATGCAATATTCAAGATTTTTCCACTAGTTTCTTTTAACATAAGCTTCGCATATTCTTTGGAACATAAAAAACTTCCTGTCAAATTTGTATCAATGACTTTCTTCCACTTCTCCGCACTCATTTCAACAATTAATTTATCACTACTAATTCCTGCATTATTAATAAGTAAATCTATTCGCTTATACTTGGCATTAACTATTTCATATATATTTTTCACATCTTCTTCATTAGACACATCACCTTGTATAATCATACACTTTTGGTTATACTTACCAATAATTTCCATTAATCTTTCCGCTTTATTTTTGCTACTATTATAATTTATTATTACACTAGCACCCTCTCTTGCTAATGTGATAGCCAAATGTCTTCCTATTCCTCTAGCTCCACCTGTTATTAATATTACCTTATCAGTAATGTCTATATTCATCTTTTGCCTCCTTGTTAATTGGGGAATTTGAAAGAAGTAATAATTAATATTGATGTATTAAAAACGCTATAATATATTAAAAACCTTACATTCTAATAAGTTTTAATTAATTTTTAACTATAACATTACCGGATAAATCATCATTTTTTGTCATCTTTCCAAGTAATTTTTTTAGTTTTTTTGCATGTTCCAAATCTGACAACTCGTATTTTTTGTATAAAAAATTATTACATAGATAATGATGAATTTCTCCCATTGATAGAAATTTCAACAAAAAACTTATTTTATTGTCTATTTGGTTCCTTATTTCGCCATATGCTTTAATATCATATAGTCTTTTATAATTTCCTTTCTCTGTATAATCTTTGTGATTAAATAGTTCAATTCTCCATTTATCAAAGTAAACAACCTTCATCCCCTTTTTCAATGCAAAATGCAATGCTTCATCAACTGTATTTATTATGGGCTCTCCCTTATCATTTAATGAAGTATTGCATAACATTGGAACACCAGTTTTCTTAAAAAACTTTACCAATATGTCGTATAACACTTCATTGTCATCCCTATTCAATGTTTGAACTCTTGCGCTACCATCCAAATGACGTATCGCTGGTACCAATTCGATTTTATCTTGACGTAAACTAAATGTATTTAGCATATACTTTGTTGCATACGCATCTTCAAACCACTCACACACTCTTTCCTCTATTACAATTGGTGCCACAGGTCTCCACCATTGACGTCTCTTTATTTCATTTAACACATCCTTTGTTTTAATATCCCTTGGATCTCCTAATAAACTCCTTGCACCTAATGCTCTAGGACCTATCTCTGCTCTTCCATTTACCCATACAATTGGCTCTTTAATCAAGTCCTCAACAACTTCCTCAGCAACATATCTCGTTACTTTTGAAATAAAAGGCTTAAACTTTATGCTGCTGATTGAGTCACACACTTCATTATCTGAACACTTTTTACCCCAGTATGCGTTTTTTAAAGAAAATGAAAAGCTTGCATTATCTGTGTAAAAGTTCCACAATCCCATACCCAAACTTATCCCTGAATCATTTACACAGGGAGGTGCTAGCAACTTTTTATTGAAGTTTACAAGCAGTCTTGTATTAATAGGGCAATTAAGCGCAAATCCTCCTGAAAGAGCCAGATACGCCTCTTTGCTGTTTATACCATATTTTAATGTCAATCTATTTATATTTTTTACTAATACAGAAAACGAGTACTCTGTTATGATTTTAACTATCATACTAATCCTATTTTCTATATCAGAGAATCTACAATCATATGCCTTAACTATATTTGTATCTTTTAAATCAACCTCCATCATCGTTTCGATTAATTCATCTAATTTTTTTCTTTCTTTTTCATAGTCCATATAAGAATATATTTCTTCAAAGATATCCTCTGTCTTGCCATATACAGTTGTACATGCACTCCCCAATGCCATTAATGTTCCTTCTTCCAATCCCAAAACATTTTTTGCTCTTAGCCATAACAATGCCGGTGAAGCAATAGGTTCAAATCCAAGTATTTCACCTTTTTTACTTACAGAACCCATATACAAGTACTTATTATACATTCCTTTGTCACATTCTCCATCTGGTCCTCCATCAATTTCTAGAGCTATAATAGTGCTTTCATCAAAAATTTTTTTCTCTGAAAGTAAACAGGAAAATAAATGCGCATAACTATGATATGTGAATCTTTCATCTTTTTTTTCAACACTTCTCTTATTCTTTTCTTTTTCAAGCTCAGGTGTTCCCCATATTTCTATAATATCATCTAGCGTTACCCCATATTCTTCAAGCATTTGATTAATCACTTCTTTTGCTTGTTCGACACTATAGAAAGATCTAAATTGATGCTTTTCACCTGTATATCTTTCAAATTCCCAATAATGAACTAAAAAAATCTTATTACCTACTTTTCTCCATAAAGCCATATTTTGATCATGTCGTACACAAGTTGACAAAACATTGTTAATATCACTAATACTAATATATGTACTTAAATATAAGCCATCTCTCAACATACCTAATCCTCCATACCCAATTCAATTTTCCATAAAAATGTTTTCTTGTACCCCTACAACAACTAACTAATTTCATATTGTAATCATCTATACTCTAGTATTTTAAATAGCTTTTTTTGTCTAATAATAAATAGCGAGTTCGCTTCTACAATTTATTAACTTTTCCTCTAAATATTTATTATTTCGACACATATATTCTATTGCTACCACCTTTAGATCATTATATGGTATGTTCTCTAGCCAAATTATCAGTTCATCATCCTTTCCATTCATGAACAAATCATATGCATATAATAGCATTAACACGTTACGAATAAATGAACTTTCAACAACTTCCAGATGATGTAAAAAAGTAGTTTTATCAACAATGCCTATTTCTGATTCAATCATAAAAAATGAATCCATTTCTTTTTTGAAATTATCATGTCCTATATCTACATTTATTATGGGCACCGTATTATCTTTATACAAATCATTCGCTTTTGCTTGTAATATATTTTGAGCTCGCTTAAAATGCCGCGAAAATAAATCCATAGATCCTACAAACTGATAATATTTTCCAACTTCTACCCCGAGCCAATTTGCAAACATCTCCTGAAAAACAGACCATTCAAACTGGTTAATACCCGAAAATCCCCATATAATATCATTTGCACGTAATGAAACCTGCATATCCAATTTATTTTCAGGCGTTACAATAAATTGAATCCAATTATTACAAGGACAATCTAATAATTTGTCTCGAAAATCTCTTTGCGGATCATATAATATTGCAACTAATCTTCTAGAATAAATTGCATATTTATTTTTTGTTGCCTCTCTATATAATTCCTCAATTTGATTAATGCCGTACCAATTTTGTAGCCTTTTGCCATATGCTCCACTCCATGTAACACCATCTTCCGAAAAGTCACCGGCTCTTTTAAGATATCTCTGCAAAAACTTAATGTCGTCACGTCCTCCCATAACCCACATAGTTTCCGCCATAGTTGCAAAAATATTATTATATCGATGAGGAATAATATAACACCTTTCTCTAGGATTCTCGATTTCTATCAAGACTGACGTTATTTCTTTTATTCTTCCATGTAACGTAGTAAACGTATGTCCTTCATCCACTATTTTTTTTAATAAACCATAAAATACCTCTTTAATGTTTTTTCCAGAAACTATATTCATATTTGTCTGTTCTCCTCTCTCATATTCTGAAACAATAGACCATTGTAGAACACATATTTTTTAGAAATGTCCCACGAAACAAGCAAAATGTGCTGGAACAGTGATTAAACATTCTAAATGTATTTACATTATTTATCTTCATGCAAAAATACTTGTAGCTTACAATAAATATATTTTTTACATACTAATCCTTTCATTACCAATTTTGCTTTAAATACTATTCTTTTATAGTTACAAAATATGATCTTGTGATATCAGTGGGTAAAAAAATAGTCCTTTGTTTTTGCTTAATAAGTCGCACTATCCTAAAAAGCAAAGTCAAGGCACTATAAATAGTGCTAATACAGCTTCACAACGTACGCCATTTATATGCTATAATGTATATAAGTAAGATTATTCTATGATTATGTATAAAAGTAAGGTTCTTCTCAACTTCAAGCCGAGTATCCAAGTAATTCCGAAATACCCCTCTCTACAATTATAAGAGTTCCTTTTTTTAATTATTAAGTTTAGTACACCGTCTACTTTATTACTTATAGTGTATTAATAAAGATATTCTCTTTAAACGTGTAATTTTTTAGTAATTCTTGTGGAACATAATAGTAAAAATCAAATTTATATTCATCAACATTCTCTACTATTCGTCCTACTCTATGCATAAACCTATTTTCAAACCATTCATCTCTTCCAAATTCCTTATTAATATAAACAGAAATATGATACGGTTCATCTTGTACTATTTTTATAGTTTTTATATCACTAATCTTATCTTCAAAGTATAATCCTCTCATAACCCTTCTAAACACGTTTTTTCCACTGTATTTTGTATTAATCAACATTTCATTTGGTCTTTCTCCGACTAATCTTATTATCTTGGAATTACAACCACATGGACACTTGTCAGAAACGAACATTCCCCTATCATCAAGTCTATATTTCAAAAAACACATTTCTTTATTTTCAAAATGCGTTATTACTATATTGCCAATTACTCCATCTTCGTATATCATTTTTCCATTTTCATCAATCAACCCAACAAATAAATATTCATCATTTATATGTAAATTACCTTCAATACACTCATATGCTATATTCCAGAATTCTCTAGTTCCATAATTATTAATAAATCTAGTTTTAAAAATGCTACTGAACTTTTCTTTTTCCTCTGGTTCTAACGCCTGACTAGTATACTCACAAAAAAAAATATCACCTAATTCAGTTTCTTTCTTATTCTCAACTAACCATTGTGCTACATTTTTATATATTAATGGAGTTGCAAAAACCCAAAACCTATCTCTAGCCAAAAGTGCCTTTCCTATTGCATCTAAATCAGTTCCCTTAAATTCCCATAAATTCATATTCCTAATCATTTCTTGATTAGTATGTAAAAATAAGAAAGCATTATTTAAAGTTGCATTTTGATTAATATCTTTTCGCTTTCTTAACAAATATTTACTTTCTATCATTTTAGTTCTAGCGCTTTTCAAAATAGGAAATCGTTTTCCTGATGTTCCAGTAGTAAACTCGATGTTCCATTGATTATCAATTTTTTTATCATGATTTCTAGTCATTCCATCATCATTCATCATTTCATATATAAGTTTCTTTCTAGATGAAATATCACTAGCAATAGTACAATCTAAACTATCTAGTATTATATCTTTCTCTAAAACAGGTAGTGAATCATAAATATCTAATACTAACTGTTTATTTGCTTTTTTTGATAATTGCTTATCAAAAGAAGGATATCTCGTTACTATCATTTGACACATGGAACTTATCCAATCCACTTCACCTTTCATATTCATTTTTCTCCCTTATTCCTACAGCGTCTTTAACAATATTCAAAAGTTCCTTGAAATTAGATAATCGTTCGATATTCAAATCTTCATCCGGAATTTCTATATCAAATTCTCCCTCAATCTCAACTATGAGCTCGATTAAGTTAATTGAACTATAGGATAAATCAATCATCAAATTTGTATCATCTACTATATCTACATCCAAACTCTCATCACTACATCTAAGTATTAAATCAATTAATTTTGCTTTTATGCTCATCTTATACACCTCTCTTTATTTTTCCATTGTATGTTTCAGAAATCGTCTCGACAAATTTTATAGTTTTGGGAATTTTATATTTAGATAATTTTCCTTTACAATACTCCATCACTTCTTCTTTTGTAAGATTTTTATTCTCTCTTACTATATATGCAACTGATAGCTCTCCCAATTGCTCATCTTGTATTCCCTTAATACAAACCTTTTCTACTCCCTCTATTTCCCTTATAATACCTTCTACCTCTTCCGGATAAATATTCATTCCACCCGAAATAATAACATTTTTACGTCTTCCAACTAAGTAAAGATATCCATCTTCATCAAGATATCCTAAATCCCCTGTATATAGCCATTCTCCTTCCTTTACTGCCCGTGTTGCTTCTTGATTTTTATAATATCCTTTCATTACATTTTTTCCCTTGACCATTATCTCACCGACTATATTTTGATTATTAGTCTCTTTCAAATCCCACGACTCACAAATTTTAATTTCCACCCCTGGAATAGGGCGCCCTACCGATCCTATTTTCTGATTAGCATCACAAGGTAGTAGTGCAGTAACACGTGGCGAACACTCTGTTTGACCATAAGTATGAATAAAATTAATCTGAGGAAATTTGTTCATTATTTCGCAAATTTGACCTATAGAAATTGTTCCACCACCAAAACAAATAAATCTTAGTGAATCAAGCATGTAATGCCTACAATATCTATAACTTAGTAACATTATCAGCATTGTAGGCACTGCTGTAAAATTGGTTATTTTCTTACTGCACACTAACTCACAAAAAGTTTTAGGGAAAAAAAAGCCATCCATTATTACTATTTTTGCTCCCAAATATAAATGAGTTAAAAATTGTGCCGTATTGCAATACCCAAAGACTAACGGCAACGCAATTAGACCAATATCATTCTTACTCATTTCCAATGATTCGATATTCGCTATAACATTATTAATAATATTTGTATGAGTTAACATGACTCTTTTTGGTGATGCTATCGAACCAGATGTGTGTAGCAGTATAGCTATATCTTCCGCCTCCCCTGAATTAACAAAATAATTTGTCTTCGTAATTATTCCATAATTTCCTAATACATTAACGAAACTCATTAGATCAACAAAGATTACTGTAGTACTATATTCATAGTTCTTTAACGCAGATAATATTTTATTCTTTTCGTCAGAGATAGTGAGAATAACATCGCATTCACAAAACCTCATAGTATTTTCAATTTCAAATTCTGTAGAACCATAAAAAATCGGAACAATAGTCCCTTTTTCGTAAAGAATTGCAAAATATGCTACTGCATAAAATATAGAGTTAGGAATATAAATTGCCACATTTCCAACACAATCCGTTGCCTCTGAGATAATGTCTCCAACTTCCTTAGACCAAATATTCCAATCCATGAATGAAATCGCTTCATCTTTATACTCTATAGCTATGTCTTTATTTTCTTTATTTCGTATCAATAATTCTTCTATTCGCATATTTTTTCCCATCAAATAACATTATTATTTTTCGTATAACCCAATTAATCCTAAAAACGTATACTTATTACAAGATTTAAGATACCTCTCTAAAAACCATATAAAAACCATCTAAAGTTTATATTAACCATACCCACAGGTACTATTTCTTCTTTCTAAATATTATGCAACCTCATTACCCTGAATACTATCCATTGATTTTATATCTAGTAGTGGCAAGCAGTGCCCTATGGTACCAAACCATCACGCTTGCTTGTTGAGGCACATCCCCAATCCCCTTAGAATGTCATCTTCGATGACAAGCTGCGCCCTCACTTTGTGAGTGCTGATACATTCCTGCTCTGCCGGAATATAAAAAAGAGGGCAACCACCACTTTGTATTTTTGATGATTGCCAGTATTCTTATCTCTCCTGCTGCCGTTTCTTTTTCATGTCTTCCTCTCTGTCCCAGCTCTGCTGAGCAGCATAGAAGGATTCCACATTTTGCTTCGCTATCTGATAATCCCGCATCTCTTTTTTTATTTTCTTGTATTCACTGTAAGCTGCCTTTTTCTCTGAAAGCAGTCTTACAAATTCTTCATTCAGATCCTTTACCTTTGGGATCTTTCCATCCGGCAGTTTTGAAAAAGCTTCCTTTGCCGCCTTGTGAAGAGTGATTTCATCCCGGTGTGCCTCGTAAAATTTCTTACTGTACCCTGATTTTCGATAGGCAATGTAAGTTTCTCTGGTCTTGGCATAATTGATAATGTG
>ENA-OOSI01000052-OOSI01000052.1-human-gut-metagenome-genome-assembly--contig:-NODE-52-length-35475-cov-4.204602_pt1 | contig 35475 bp, 26 predicted proteins | sample MGYA00241171_ERZ501200 | MGnify/ENA primary metagenome ERZ501200 (study PRJEB25962, sample SAMEA2042554) | human gut metagenome | biome: human gut; feature: human-associated habitat; material: faeces...
AAGGTGTATCCTCTTTAGCCTTCGATGATGAAAGGCTAGGGGATACACCTTATTAGTATAATAAATCTAAAAATTTTTGGTTAGAACTCTACTTTCGCATATCTTTGCACTTAAAAAAAGTGGCACATGTGCCAGAAATTTTAAGTAGCATGAAGGAAATTAAGCGCGAATATTATCTCAACCAACTCATATCAAGCAAACAAAATGGCTTGATAAAGATAGTTACAGGTATCAGAAGATGTGGCAAATCATATCTTCTATTCAAGTTGTTTAGAGATCATCTCCTGGCAGATGGCATTTCTCCAGACCATATTATATCTCTGGCTTTGGATGATCTACTGAACGATGAATACTGTGACCCCAAGAAACTGCTACACTATATTAAAGGTAACATCAAAGATTCTGAAATTCATTATGTCCTATTGGATGAAGTTCAAATGGTAAACAACTTTGTTGGAGCCTTGAACAGTCTTCTTCATATAGACAATGTGGATGTCTACGTAACAGGAAGCAATTCTAAGTTTCTATCTTCCGACATTGCCACAGAGTTCAGAGGAAGAGGTGATGAAATACGTATTTACCCTCTGTCTTTTTCAGAATATGTATCGGCTTACGATGGCAACAAAGAAGATGCATGGCGAGATTATATTACGTATGGCAGTTTGCCTTTAATCTTGTCTTTGGATACCCAGCAAAAGAAGATGAGTTATCTGCGTAATCTCTATACTACGGTGTATCTAAAAGACTTGATAGACAGAAATAATGTCAAGAAAAATATGGAGTTCGACTCTCTTGTTAAAGTAATGGCATCAACGGTAGGCTCACCATGCAATCCGAATAAATTGAGCAACACTTTCAAGAGCGTAAGCAATGCAGACCTGTCTCCGTTAACAATCGACAATTACTTAGGATTCTTGCAAGAAGCCTTCCTGATAGAGAAAGCGATGCGGTATGACATTAAGGGGAAAAAGTACATCGGTACATTGTCTAAATACTATTTTGTAGACTTAGGACTGCGCAATAGCCTTCTGGATTTCCGTCAAATAGAAGAAACCCATCTCATGGAAAATGTGATATACAATGAATTACGATGCCGTGGCTATCTTGTGGATGTTGGTATGGTAGAAACTCGTACCCGAACACCGCAACAAGGAATGATGCGCAAGCAATTGGAAGTAGATTTTGTAGTCAACAATGGCTCTAAGCGTTATTACATCCAGTCTGCCCTTGCTCTTCCTGATAAGGAAAAGATAGAACAAGAATCTGCATCACTAAAACATATCTCAGATAACTTCCAGAAGATAATCATAGTAAAGGACAATATTGTTTCTCATCACAATGAAGCAGGCATCTTGTTCATAAGCTTGTTTGATTTTCTTTTGCAACGAAACATATTAGAATAGGCTTCTACTTTAAAAAAGTGGCACATGTGCCATAAATTTTAAGTAGGGGCATCTATTCGAGCCCACACGCATTTGCAGGTGATCCTTTTTTTGCAAAGATACGCTTTTCTTCTGAAAGAAGCAAGGAATTATTGGAAAATGTTTGAGGGTGAAGGAGATAAAAAGAAAAAGGTGTATCCCGCTTGCCCGATATGTTGGGCAAGAAGGATACACCTTATTATATATATATTGTATGATGCATCTCTTGAAGATGCCTATGCATCATTTTTCTTATAAAGACCTATTGCATCACTTTCTTTCCATCCTTGATGACGATACCATGATAGCTGGAGTCAACCTGCTGACCATTGATGTTGAATGTCTTGGTAGAACGAAACTTGGCTGGAATAGCATGTATAGGAGTAATACCGGTCGTGGTCCACGAATCATCCGCAATGCCCTCGCCTACAGAAGCCAGTTTGCCATCAGCTATAGTAAGCATATAACTGTTGGCAGTTCCCTCTGGAGTACGAATCAGACGCCAGTCAGTATCCTTGTCACACTTAGAGGCTACATACACTCTGTAATCACCATCCTTCAAGGTAGAAGGCAATTTCAGCACACCTCCAACTTTCACAGCATCACTACCGCTATTCACATAATAATAGGTAATCGCCTTATCTACATGAGCTGATTGAATTACATTCTTTACACCATCAGAAGATTCCAGAATCACAGCGATATCACCAGAGATGTTATCACCCGTCTGATTATAGATCTTACCCGGCTGCACATTCAGCAAGGAAGCCACCTTGCTGGCTTTCAATCCTTCATCAGCATAAAAACGGGATTCATATTGAAGACAGGAAGCAGGCGAAATGCCTATCAGCATATCCTGACCTTCGCTGAACTGAAATCCTGTAGGATTCAGGAGAGCTATGTCGAAGTAACCATTTCCGCCTTTTGGTCCCCATCCCCAGTTGATGTGAACCATGCCCTGCTTGTCATATCCATCAAGCACGAAGGCATGACCGCCATTTCTTTCATCATCACCCGTATAATAGATAGGACGGTTCTGATTCAATTCCGTATAGATATACTTCATCCATTCGGCAGCCGAATAGAAAGAACGGTTCAGCCAGTTGATATTCTCATTATAGCAGAAATAATTGATTAAGCCATAACGCGCTTCCCTTGACATGGCACCAGAACCAGACTCTGTATATTGCATATCTACGGAAACACCTACAGCAGCCATCAGGGTTGCCACAGCATTTCCCTGCACCTCTGTATAATCTTTCTTACTTTCATAGTCTTCCAACATATTCTCCCAGTCGAAAGTGGTGTTTGCGAAATCACAACTCAGCAATCTACCATCTCCCACGGCTGGGGTAAAGCTATACTGATGGCTGCCCTTTCCCTTAATAGGATACTTGTGATAATACATGATTTGGGATAAAGCCGTAGCCACGCATCCCGAAGGATAAGCCTTGTTTTTAGAATTGGTAGGACAAAGATTATTGAATGGTTTGTCCTGCGCCCAGAGCGTCTTGCAGAGAGGTTCTACCGCTTCCTTGAAATCGCCCGAAGGAATCACCAAAGCTCTTGTTACGGCAGAGCCTTTCTGCAAATCAGCCTTCATGGATTCAGATGCTGCACGAAGATACCATGCCAAAGAACTATTGGCAGAAGCATCGAAAGGTGAGTCTGCATAACCGATCACGGCATCGAAAGCATCATCATTGCTTACTACTACAAAGCGGCTGTCGTCTCCCAACACTGTATAGGTATCAGAAGCCTGTAAGAGTCTGAGCGTAAGTTCTGCCTTTCCACGAGTCTGTGACTGCATTGTCAACACAGAAGAAGCAATGGCTTGCTTCTCATCCATCGTTCTCTCCTTAGCCTCAACACCGCTGAGAAAGAGAGACGCTACTAAAGCTAAAGTAAAATATCTTTTCATAGGCAAAAAAAGAAAAAAGCCAGATGGGTACTGTCCCATCCGGCTTTCTTGTTATATTAAATTAAAGAGCTGGCTTCTCGTCAAATACAAAGACATCGTCAAATGTTCCGAAAGAACCGGTATTAGGTATGAAATTATACATAGCCATAGTTACCACGCCAGTTTCTGGATCATAAGTACCAGCAACACCAGAACCAGAGCCATCAGCTGCAGCATCACCATCGGCATTACCGATTACATATACTGCGCCATAAGAAGGATGATTCCAAGCTGGCTGTGGAGCTACGATTACATTATTGTCCTTATCGATAGAGAATACTATATCATACTCATATCCGTTCGCAGGATCAGCAGGAACCATAAACTTACCAGCACCAATCATATAGCAAGGAGTCTGGATTTGGAAACCAAGACCATTAGCTACGTATGTACCAGTGTAAGACTGATAACGGGTGATGGTATAATCAAGTACGGTTGCAGCATAGTAATACTTCTCTGCATCAGTAATGGCGATACGAGTTTTCTCTGATGTACCTGTTGCGATATCAAAAGAAACCTTTACCTCTGCTGTCTTCTGACCAGCAGCAAATGAAACGGTTGCAGGAACGGTAAACTTCTCATTGCTACTAGACAGACCTACTGTCTGAGCCTCTGTAGAATCTACACGAGACACCTTGAATGTAAAGCTCTGCTCTGCAGTTGGCAAGTATGAGATGGCTGTAGAGCCTTCACTTACCAAGAAAGCATTACCACCCAACTCTGTCTTAGAAGTTGGAGTATATTCATATTCATCTGTACAAGAGCTCAAACCGAGGGTAAGAACACCGAGCAGTGCTATAAATGTATATTTAAAAAACTTGTTCATAACTTTTTTAATCTTTTATATAACGATTCGTGTTATTACTCTGTCCAAAGTGGATACTTACCAGATGGGTCTGGGTTGTTCCATCCCTTAAGAGCTGTATTGTTCTCTGCCTCTGTACGATAGAAAAGGAAGTTGGTTGTAGCAGGGCGGCCATTTGTGTTGATGCGAGCACCTACAGAATGGTTTGTGCCATGATAACCACGAGTCAAAGAGTAGTTCAAACGCTTCATATCGAAGAATGTGATACCCTCACCCCAAAGGTCGATACACTTCTGGAAGTAGATTTCCTTGATGATATCCTCCTTGCTTGTTGCCTTGCAAGTATATTTAGGGTCACGAGTCTTCATGAACAACTCCAAGAGTTCCTTACCCTTTGCTGCATCCTGCTGTGCAGCTGCCTCCATGCGGATGTAGTACATCTCCTCTACACGCATTACAGGGAATGCTGTAGCAGCTGCAACAGATGGAGCATCCATCTCACCCTGGTTAGGACGGAACTTGACAGATGCCATAGGAGGCATTGAAGCACCATAAGTCTTATTGACAAATGAAACCTTGTTTGCGATTGGAGAACCCGCTGGTGCTACCCACTCCAACTTACGGAAGTCGGTATCATTCAGACGATTATAAGCCAATGTATCAATTCTGATATAGTCACCAGTACCTGCACCGCAATAACCGAAGGTCTGCTCGTTACACATAAATGATATCCAGTTGACGATACCTGTAGAAACTACAACATCCTCTGATGTCTGCTGAGAGCCCCACATGAAGTCTGCCAGGTTGTTGAAACCTGTAGTGGTGTTCAGGCACTGAGCCTGAGTCATAGGCTGTACAGAAGAAGCCTTGATAGCATTATCTGCTGCAGCCTGAGCCTTGGCATAATCGCCTTCCCACATATAGAGACGAGCCTCCAGACCATATACGCAGTCCAAGTGAGGCAAAGTCTTCTCTGTCTTAGTGAGCTTACCGATGTTCTGCTCTGCATACTCCAAATCCTCCTTGATGAATTTGATCAAGTCCTCCTTCTTCACACGAGGATTGTTACGTGCATCAGCCTCAGCCATACCCTCCTTCACGATAGGCACAGTCAAGCCAGTAACATCATTACCATCGGCATTTACACCCTTTGTAACATCTGTTGGCAAGTACTCGTACATACGACCGAGGTCGAGATAAGCGAGCGCACGGAAAGCCTTGGCAGCTGCAATGTAACCCTTCTGCTCATCAGTAGCAGTCTCCTCATTGATAGTAGAGAGAACGTTATTGGCTGTCTGGATGAACTTGTAGTAGTATGTCCAGACGAAGTTTGAACGGGCTGCATCCTGGTTGATACCCTCATTCTCTGCCCATGGCGCAAACCAGTCATAACCAGAGCCTGGTGTTACGAAAGGCTCAGTCAATGTGGCACGGATACGGATCATTGATCCGTAACCGAAGTTGAAGTGGTAGTTGTTTGGTGTATAGAATGTCTCGTTCAAGTTGTTGAAGAACGCTGGCATTGCCATCACCAATCCTTCTACGGCTGCAGCAGACTGGCTAACCTGCTCAGATGTTGCAATATCGGTAGGCTGGGTCTCGTCGATACATCCAGTGAATGTAGTAAGACTTGCAAAGGCCAAACCTACACCTAAGATTGAATTCTTTATCTTAATCATAATTGTATTCCTATATTATATAAGTTTAGAATGTAAGTGTGATACCACCAGTGATGGTACGTACGCCTGGATAATAAGAAGCGTTGGCAGCTGTCAAGCTGGTACGTGGGTCGAGACCCTGACGCTTTGACCATACCCATACGTTGTTAGCCTGAGCGTAGATGCGCAAGTTGCTCAAGTTGAGCTTGCTGATCCATGCCTTAGGGAAGGTATAACCCAAGTTAATGTTCTGGAGACTCAAGTAAGAAGCGTTTGTCAAGAAACGGTCTGACTGAGAAGCCATGTATGTATCACCATACTGCAGACGTGGGATATTGCTGTTCTTGTTCTCAGGAGTCCAAGCCTTCAGGATATCCTCGTGGAGAGCCATACCACGCATAGACTTACCGCTTGCGCTCATTGCACTAGCATAGTCGTTATCGTAAATCTGACCACCGATCTGATACATGAAATCTACAGAGAAGTCGAAGCCCTTGTAAGAAACGCTTGTTCCGAAACCACCGAATACGTCTGCCAAAGCTGTACCACACAAGTAGTAATCAGACTCTGAAGAGTTCTTGGTTGTGGTCTGACCAGTAACATTACCATTCTCATCCTTCACATTCTTGTAATAGAGAGCCTCACCAGTCTCATGATCTACACCAGCATACTTGTGGAGGTAGTAAGTGTACATAGGCTCACCCTCACCGATGAAGTAACCACCGTTAGTATATCCCTGAACACCATCAACAGTCAAAGTCTTCTTTGCATCTGGCAAATAGCTTACGTAGTTGTGGTTGTAAGTGATATTCATATTGGCACTCCAAACGAAGTCTCTTGTACGGATGATGTCACCGTTCAAGGTCAACTCAAGACCATTGTTGATCATATCACCCACGTTGTCATAGTAACCGGTGTAACCGAATGACTGTGGCAATGAGAAGTTGAAGAGCATATCTGAAGTCTTACGAGAATAGAACTCGAAAGTACCGCTCAAACGGTTCTTGAACAATCCGAAGTCAACACCAACGTTGAACTCACCAGTTGTCTCCCAGGTAATCTTTCTGTTACCATAACGGCCTACAGGAACCAGAGATACAGAACCATTAGAGTTCACGATATCGTAGTTGGTAGAATAGTGGTAGTAACCCAAAGAAAGACTCTCGATATTGTCGTTACCTACCTGACCATAGCTTACCTTCAGTTTCAAATCATCAACCCAATCTACATTGAAGAACTTCTCCTTGTTGATTACCCAAGAAGCACCCAAAGAATAGAAGGTACCCCAACGGTTCTCCTTTGCGAAGCGTGAAGAAGCATCGCGACGGAGAGATGCATCGAAGAAATAGCGGTCATTGTAGTCGTACTGTACACGACCGAAGTAACCCTCGTTGTTATACTCACGGGTATAGGAGTTAGTATTCTTCAACAACACAGCACCAGCCAACTCATCGTTAGAAGGGCTATACTGATTGCTCTTGCTACCATAGAGGTAAGCATAGCTCTGGTTGTAGTACTCATGACCGAGCATCAAAGCTACAGAGTGCTCACCGAACTCATGAGCCCAGTTCAAACGCTGCTGCAGGTTATAGTTGAAGTATCTTTCATGATACTTGTAAACCATACCATTAGATGATGCATACTGACCGAAGTAAGGGTTTGTTGTGCTTGTTGTACGATACTCATCTACATAAGCATTGTTGATAGATGTGAAGGTAACATCCAAAGGCAAGCGAACCTCTACGGTACCCTGCATATTGAAGTTGTTTCCTTCTATCTTATACTTGTCAAGCTGATTAGCAGCAAGAGGGTTAGACTGTGCAATATAAGCACGCTTCTGACCATTGATAGAACCATCACCATAGTCATACAACTTTGTACCACTAGCCTCGTGCATCATGATGTTGCCCTGAGCGTCGCGGATATAAAGAGGATAGATAGGAGCCATTGCTACGAATGTGAACACGTTGCCAGATGAACCAGATGAACCCTCATCACCCACACCAGACTGATTGTTGGCATAGTGAGCGAAGTTGACATTAGCACCAACCTTCAACCAATCCTTGATCTTGTACTCAGACTTCAAACGAGCAGAATAACGCTCGAAACCAGAACCGAAGGTAATACCCTCATTGTTCAAGTAGTTGAAAGAGAGCATGAAGTTACCCTTCTCATTAGCACCCTGTGCAGAGACGTTATACTCCTGGCGGAGGCTATTGCGGAACATGGCATCTACCCAATCATCAGCTGTAACATAATACTGCTGACCATTGTTAGATACTACACGACCCATAGTAGCATTAGGGTTCAACTTACCGTTGGTACCAATCAGCACCTCACCTGCAGGAGCCTGGAATACGCTCATACCCAAACCGAAAGCATTATCTGCAGTCAGATTCTTGTTAGCCCAAAGGTTTGCATTATTTGCATCATACTTCAAAGTATTCAAAGCATAATTGTTCAATGCAGTGTACCAAGTCTCGTAGTAACCAGCAGCATTGTTGATATACTTGTAATCTGGCACTGCGCGAGAGTTAGAACCCCACTTAGCATCGAATGTAATAGAAGAAGAACCTGTCTTACCAGTCTTGGTTGTAATCATCACAACACCATTGGCACCACGTGCACCATAAAGAGCAGAAGAAGCAGCATCCTTCAATACAGTAAGGCTCTCAACATCGTCTGGGTTGATAGTGTTCATATCACCGTCATAAGGCACACCATCAACAACAATCAATGGGTCTGTACTAGCATTGATAGTACCGATACCACGAATACGAATTTTTGAGCTCTCGCCTGGACGACCAGAAACCTGAGTCATCTGTACACCGGCAACCTTACCCTTCAAAGACTCAACTGGGTTAGAAACCTGAGCCTTACCAATTTCGCCAGCACCTACTACCGCAGCAGATCCCGTGAAAGCTGAACGCTTCTGAGTACCGAAGGCTACGACCATCACCTCATCAAGGCTATGCTCGTCTGGATCAAGAACAATCTTCATGTTTTTGCCTGCCTTAACATGAGCAGGATTCATACCGATGTATGTGATTTCCAGCTTAGCTCCGGCAGGAGCGTTCAATGAGAAGTTACCATCAATGTCGGTAACTGTACCTGTGTTAGTGCCTGCAACCTTGATAGAAGCACCGATAACTGGGCTTCCGTCCTCAGAAGAGGTCACGTGACCAGAGATTTGACTTTGTGCAAAAGCCATGCTCGTACTGAGAGCAAGACCTGCAACTACTGTCATGAGTCTTTTTTCCATAAATCTCTCTCGTTTTAAATAAATGAATATATAATGTTTATAATTTCTTTCTCTCTTCTTTTTCTTATATGATCACTCACAAGGAGTTATCATCATCTTTTTGCCCCCTCCTCTTGCCCCGAGGTGGAGGAGTTCGTTTTTTATACCTTATATTATATAAGGGTCTGTAAGTCTAAAACTTACTTAATTTTAAAGAATATTTTTAATCGGGTGCAAAATTAAGCATTATTTAGGAAACCACCAAACTTTTTTCAGAAAAAGTTGCACTTCACCCTGCATTTTGTTATAAATATCCGGTTTTTATGCGCTTTTTCTTATAAAATGTAAAGAAACGGGCGACAGTTCATTTAAAAACTGTCGTCCATTCAGGATTTTAGCTTTCAGTTTCCAGCTCCTTTCCGAGAACAAAGAGCATAGAGAGGAATATCCAGTATCTTGGAATCCTCATTTTTCAAAGGAGTTTTCGACAAATCCTCACATTTTCCGAAGGAGTTTAAAGAAAGTTTCCTTTATAGGGGGAAGGTTTTTGAGAAAAGTTCCCCCCTATAAAGGAAATATCTTATGGTTTTTCTTCCTTTATAAAGGAAAATGTTGTATCTTTGCACCCAGATTAACATAAAACGGAAGATATGGACAAGAGAATAGCAAAACTGCTGATAGCGGAGAACCAAAGGATGATTCAGAATGTGGAGATGGTGAAAAGAAACATCAGCTTCGAATCTCATTCTAACTATGTGCTGGTAGGACTAAGAAGAGCCGGTAAGTCTTACTTGCTATATCAGCGTGCCCAAGAGATGATAGCTCAGGGACATCTGCCAGAGGAAATCCTTTACTTCAATTTTGAGGACGACCGATTGGAAAATCTCCAGCTTTCCGACCTGGATGCCATCAAGCAGGCTTACGAGGAGATGTATGGGCATCAGCCTATCTTCATGCTCGACGAGATACAAATCATTGATGGGTGGGAGAAATTTGCACGCAGACTTGCTGACCAGAAATATAGAGTGTATATCACTGGTAGCAACGCCAAGATGCTGAGTAGCGAGATTTCTACTACGCTTGGTGGCAGATATATGGTGCAACCCGTTTTTCCTTTCTCCTTTCAGGAATACTTGACAGCCCAGCATATCTCCTTGCCTGCGCAGTGGGAGTATCTGCAAAATTCTGACCTCAAGAGGGCTTTTCTGGAGTATTTTCATATTGGCGGTTTGCCGGAATTGGTGATTGTTGATAATCAGTTTAAGCGAGAGTGGTTGGGCAATCTATACAACAAGATTTACTTTGGAGATTTAATTACCAGATACGGAATCCGTAACCCTCTGGCGATGAAGACTTTGATACGTAAACTTTCTGAGAGCGTAAAGCAGCCACAGTCTTATAACAGACTGGCTAATCTGGTTTCTACTGTGGCTGGAAAGGTAAAGCAAGAGACGATAGTGGACTATCTGAGATATATCAAGGACATTTGCCTGGTCTTCTCCATAGAAAACATTTGCGCAAAATTACAAGATAGAATGTCGAACCAGAAGTATTACTTTATAGATAATGGTTTTCTGAGTCTATTCCTCTTTGATCCAGAAACATCTCTCTTGGAGAATCTGGTAGCCATTCACCTGCATGAGAAGTATGGGGAAGATCTCTTCTATTATCATAATAATGTGGAGGTGGACTTTTGTCTCTTTGAGCATCAATGTGCTTTCCAAGTGTCGTATAGTATCAAGGATGCTGCTACTCGTGAGCGAGAATTGGGGGCTTTGAATGCTTATCAGAAGAGGTATCCAGGAAGTAGACTTTTTGTTATTACGATGGATGAAGAGGAGACGATAGAACTGGATGACTTGAAGATTGAAGTGATACCAGTATGGAAGTGGTTGCTTACCTCGTAGTTGTTGTTTGTTCCTCACTGGGGCACCAAAGTCCGTCAGTGAGGACACTTAGATTTTAGCTTTCAGTCTCCAGCTCCTTTCCGAGAACAAAGAGCATATAGAGAGGAATATTGAGCGTTTTAGCCTCGGCATTACGCTCGTATGGCAAGAGGCTGGTACGGATAGCCCATTTGGGAGAGTATTTCTCCACATAGAGCTTGAGGCTCTTGGCATTCATCGTAACGCCTGCTTTCACCTCTAATGGATAGACATCAAGGCCATCAGAGATGATAAAGTCTACTTCCGAGGTGGCAGAGGACGTCCAATAATAATTGGTTTGGAGGGTGTCAGAAAATTGCTGAAGCTCCTGACAGACAAATTGTTCTGTCAATGCGCCCTTAAATTCCTCAAAGATTCTGCTACCGTCTAAGATAACCTTAGGCGACACTCCGCTCATGGCTCTCAGTAAGCCAACATCCAGCAGGAATACCTTGAATGATTTCAAATCAACATATGCGGATATTGGAACGTCTGGTTTGCTAACATTGTGGGTGCGGATAGTTTCGCCTGCGTCACATAGCCACATGATGGCATCTTCATATTCTCTTGCCCTAGCTCCCTCTCTCACCAATCCATAAACAAACTTCTTGTTTTCCTTGGCTAACTGAGAAGGAATACTGTTCCAGATATAGCGGATTTTCTCTACCATTGGTTTAGGAGCATGCTTGGAGAAGTCCTTCTGATAGGCTGATATCAGTTCCTGCTGGATGCGATTTACCTTATTATAATCCTTGCTATCCAACCACTCCATTACAACAGCTGGCATTCCACCTATTATCATATACTTTTTCAGGTAATCGGTAAGCCGCTCCGTAAAAGCCCCAAGGTTTCTATTTCCCTTGTCTATATAGTCAACCAGCATTTTCTCTCCATTAGCTATCAGAAATTCCTTGAAAGACAAGGGATAGAGATGCAGGAAGTCTGTTTTGCCTACAGGGAAGGATGTTCCTTCGTGCAGGGCTATACCCAGCAAAGAACCAGCACAGCAAATAACATACTCGGGTGCCTCCTCGCAGAAATATTTCAGAGAAGTGAGGACCCTAGGCATTTCCTGCACTTCATCGAAGATGATGAGAGTCTGCTCTGGCTCTATGACTTTGCCATTATAAATAGAGAGTTGTTCTATAATACGCTGCGGTGACAGGTCGCCGGCAAAGACTTCTCCGAGCACATCACTCTGCTCGAAGTTGATATAGCAAATGTCTTTAAAGTACTTTCTGCCGAATTCTTTCAGCAGCCAGGTTTTACCCACCTGTCTTGCACCCTCTAAAACCAAAGGCTTTCTGCCATGGCTTTCTTTCCATTTCAGCAACTGAGAAATAAGCAATCTTTCCATATTTTCGTATTTTTCTGCAAATATACTAATAAACAGCGAATTACGAAAGGAAAATCACATTTTTCGAAGGAGTTTTAAGGATATTTATCACATTTTTCGAAGGAGTTTTCGACAGATTCTCACATTTTCCTAAGGACTTTTTGCCCAAGTCCTCACATTTTCCTAAGGAGTTTTGCTGAGTTTGATGAATAGAGAGCTACTTTCAAAAATACTCTTCACTCTTCGCAAATACAGTATAACCAACTGTATATAAGAGATTTGCACGGGTGAAGAGTGGCTATGCACTCTTCACCACTCTTCACCTCTCTTCACCCTGTATTTTTTGAGGCTCCGAGATTATTACCTACTCCCTGCTTCAGCCATCATTGAAGACCAGCGCTGGTCATCAATGATGACCAAGCTTCGTGATAAGTAGCGGCTCAGCAGTACTCCCTTGCATAAGTAAGCGGCTCCGCGTTTATACGGTGAAGAGTGGTGAAGAGTGCCCAGCCACTCTTCACCGCTCGGAAGCCCTGTGTTTATCGGGGTTTCAGGCGGTTTGGTGAAGAGTGAAGAGTAAAATAGAGAGTAGTCTTTTCACACGCAAAACGGGCTCTGGAAGCAAACCATATTCCAAATCACAGATGGCAGTTCTGAAGAATTCTTCCTCCCGACGTATCGTTTTGTGCCTGGCAATGGCACAAAGTTGCCCTGGTAGAGGGCAATATTGTGCCGTAACCAGGCAATAAACGAAAGGAGGCTACTTGTAACCCGCCAGGACTATTATGGCTACCTCTCAGAGACGTTCCGACACTTCGTAAGTACCATTCTTTCCGATTTGAAACAGAAACCTGCTTCAACGGCAAACGAAGCCAGTTTCAATAATCGGTGAAGTTTTCCGACAGGACTATAACCCCAGATCTTCCATCAAAGTCTGGTTTGCTTCGAACAGGTCGGAATCAAAAAGGCTTTTTATATAGATAAAGGTAGTTGAAGATTTTGTATGTCCCAAAGCCTTGCTTATCAGGCTGATGTCCAGATGATGAAGATAAGCTATGCTTGCCCATGAATGACGAACCACGTAAGAAGATAAGGGTTTAGCCAGCCCCAGCATCTTAGACACCTGATGCAGATTGTAGTTGTACTGGCGCAATCGAGCTGTATATTGACGATGCAGTTGGGCAGAAACAGATGGTGAGGAAACAGAATCTTCTACCTTGTCTGAAAGTATCGGAAAGACAAATTCAGAATCTCTTTGTTCATATCGCATGATGATTTCAAGCATCGCAGGCAATAGTGCTACCTGTATCTGCTGTCCCGTCTTATGCCGGGCATAATAAATACATCCGTTTCTCAATTGGCTTTTCTTGAGATAGGCAATATCAACAAAAGGCATTCCCATCGCATAAAAAGAAAACAGGAAGATGTCACGAGCGAAGGAAAGAGAACCTCCAGGCTGTAGCGGCAAGGCTTTGAGCTGCAGAATTTCTGATTGTGAGATACAACGTTTCTCGGTCTTGGTCCGCCCCGTAAACACTTTACTGAATGGAGCTGTATTGAGAAACGGTAATGCTCTATGATGCATAGCCCGCAAAGCCCGCATATAAGCAGAGCATGTGTTCAGGCAGATATTGCGCCCCAGCAGCCATCGCTGATAGCTTTCCAGCTTTTCTGCCGTCATATCAGAAAAAAGCCAGTTGTCAGTACCAATGAACTTTGTAAAGGAACGGGCAGCAGTAAGGTAATTACCAGCAACTTTAAAACGTCCTTGCTGTTTTGCCCTCTCCACTTCACCTTTCACGAAGTCCCATCCAGGAATCTCCAACACAGCCTGCTCATCTGCCTGATTCGCAGAATCAGAAATCTTACCCTCACTCTTACTTCTTCCGAAACCGAATTCTAACTTGAAATACGCCATAACTTAAATGTTTAAATGATTAAAAATAAAGATTTTACGAAAATATACCCAAAGGTATGATACATCCTGTTAATTCCAATAGCTTTATTGTGAAAAATCGCCGTTTTTCCCGCAAATCTCCACCTCGGGGCAAGAGGTGGAGAGCAAGAAGATGATGATAACTCCTTGTGAGTAATCATATAAGAAAAGTTGAGAGAAAGAAATTATAAACATTATATATTCATTTATTTAAAACGAGAGAGATTTATGGAAAAAAGACTCATGACAGTAGTTGCAGGTCTTGCTCTCAGTACGAGCATGGCTTTTGCACAAAGTCAAATCTCTGGTCACGTGACCTCTTCTGAGGACGGAAGCCCAGTTATCGGTGCTTCTATCAAGGTTGCAGGCACTAACACAGGTACTGTTACCGACATTGACGGTAACTTTTCATTGAACGCTCCTGCCGGAGCCAAGTTGGAGATTTCATACATTGGTATGAACTCTACTAGCGTGAAGGCAGGCAAGAACATGAAGATTGTTCTTGATCCAGACAACAAGTCACTCGATGAAGTCATCGTTGTAGCTTATGGTACTGCAAAGAAAAGTGCCTTTACTGGTTCTGCTGGTGAAGTTAAGGCTAGCGATATAGATGTTCATGTGACATCTACTGCAACAAGTGCCTTAGTTGGAAAAGTGGCTGGTATTCAGGCAACTTCTGCGTCAGGAGAACCTGGCTCAGCTCCTGTAATCCGTGTTCGTGGTATTGGTTCTTTGAATGCTAGTTCATCTCCTCTTTATATTGTTGATGGTGCTCCATACGAGGCTGGTGTTGCTAATATTAACCCACAGGATATTGAGTCTATCTCTGTATTGAAAGATGCATCAGCAAGTGCGATCTATGGTGCTCGTGGTGCAAATGGTGTTGTCATTATCACCACTAAGCGTGCCAAAATGGGACAGGATGCACAGGTTAAGTTTGATGCCAAGTGGGGTTCTAACTCACGCTTAATTCCTCAATATGATGTCATAGACAATGGTGCTGAGTATTTGGAGACAATGTATCGAGCTAAGTTCAACTCCAAGTATTATCACGGCTCTACAAAGGCAGAGGCTTATGCTTATGCTGATGCCACTTTGTTCGACAAGAACCAGGGTGGTGTTGGTCAGGAGGCTAATGTATACACTGTACCTGCTGGAGAGAAGTTGATTGGAACTAACTTTAAGATGAATCCAAATGCTACATTGGGACGTGTAGATGGAGATAACTATTATACTACTGATGATTGGTATGATGAGACCATTCACAACTCTTTCCGTCAGGAATATAATCTTTCTGTTTCTGGTGCCGGTGATCGTTTGAACTATTATGCAAGTGCTGGTTACTTGAATGATGGTGGTACTGTTGAAAACTCTCGCTACCAGCGTTACACTGGACGTATAAACGTAGATTATCAGGCGAAAAAGTGGTTGAAGCTGACAACTAATATGGGCTTTACACATGTAGATACCCAGAATCCATCTTTCGATGTTGATACATGGGGTAGTTCTGGAAACGTGTTCTACATTTGTAATATGATTGCTCCTATCTATCCTCTCTACGAGCGTAATGCAGATGGAACTGTTAAGACAGAAAATGATCGTCCTGTTTATACCACCAATAATGGAAGCTTCCAAGGTAATGCGGTACGCGACAATCATTTCAATCAAGACAAGACTTTCCAGGATATCTTTACAGGACAGTGGACAGCTGTTGTTACCCCAGTAGAGGGACTGAACTTGACAGCAAGTTTAAGTGCTTCTTCTCGTAATAATCGTGAAAATCAGTTGCTCAGTACTTTTGGTAGTGGAGCTGGTGAAGATGATGGTATCGCTTATGTACAAGCTTATCGTTATTTTACAGTAAACCAACAGTATTTGGCTACATATTCAAAGTCTTTTGGCAAGCACAACGCTAGTCTTTTGGCTGGTTATGAACAGTATAAGTTCAAGAAGCAACGTCTCTATGGTCAGAACAATCACCTCTATAATCCATTTATAGGTGAATTGGGCAATGCATATGGTACATCTAAGAAACTGACAGGTTCATATACCGACAACTATATGACAGAAGGTTTCTTTGGCCGTGTCCAGTATGACTATGATGGTAAATATTTCGGTAGTGCATCTTTCCGTCGTGATGCCTCTTCTGTGTTTGCCCCAGGACATCGTTGGGGTTCATTCTACTCAGTTGGTGCAGCATGGCTTATTAGCAAGGAGAGTTTTTTGAGCGATGTAAAGTGGGTGAGCCTCTTGAAACTGAAGGCTTCTTATGGCGAACAGGGTAATGACAATCTTGCTAGCGTTACTTATTCTTGGCATCCTTACGCAGATATGTATTCTGCATCATATGATGAAACTTCAAAGAACTATTCATTCAATATGGTGCAAAAGGGTAACGAGAATTTGACTTGGGAGACATCTAAAGCCTGGAACTTTGGTGTTGATTTCGAGTTGTTCAAGAGTCGTTTGAATGGTAGTTTCGAATATTATGTACGTAATACATCTGATTTGTTGTTCTTTAAGAACTTACCTTTGTCATCAGGTATCAGCGTATCAAGTTATCCAGACAATATTGGCTCTATGAGGAACCAGGGTTATGAATTCTCTCTTGAGGGTGTATTGGTTAAAAACAGAAACATCGAGTGGAGTTTGAATGCCAATATCAGCCATAACAAGAATGAAATCACGAAGCTTGATCAGGAGCTGAAGTATTCTAATCAAATAATCAAAAAAGGTGGTTCTGTTTACGAAGCTTATATGATTAAGTATGCAGGTGTGGATCATGAGACTGGTTCTGCGCTCTATTATATGGATGAAACAGATAAGGACGGCAATGTAACAGGTATGACTACTACAACCGATATTACCAAGGCTACCAAGTATGACTGTGGTACAACACTTCCAAAGTTCAATGGTGGTTTTGGAACGAACGTTGCAGCTTATGGCTTTGACTTGTCTGCTCAGTTCACATTCCAACTTGGTGGTAAAATATATGATGGTACTTATCAAGCCTTGATGCACAATGGCCAGCAGGCTGGTCAGGCATTGCATAGAGATGCTTTGAAAGCTTGGAGTGAAACTAATAAGAATAGCAATATTCCACGTTTGAGTACTGCTTCTACGGATGATGCAGGATTCAGTAGCCAGACTCCATACGATCGTTTCTTGACAAGTTCAAATTATTTATCATTGAACAACTTGACATTGGGTTATACTTTGCCGAAGGATTGGGTAAGAGCTTTGACTCTGTCAAATATTCGTGTTTATGTTTCAGGAGAGAATCTTTTCCTTTTAACAAAACGTAAGGGTCTGGATCCTCGTTTCAACTGGGGTATCGGTGGTATGACTAGTGGCTCAGGTAAGGCTTCTGGTGGCTATGCTTCAATGCGTACTGTCACAGCAGGTATCTCTGTTAATTTCTAACACATAACTTTTAAAATAGAACAATTATGAAATTATATAAATTGTCAGCTGTTATGTTCAGTGCATTGCTCCTTGCATCATGCTCTGACATCGACAATCAGGAATATGCAGGTGGTGCAATTTCCGGTGAGCAATCGCAGGAGACTAATTCTGCTATTCCTTCTAGAACAAAAGCAACTTTTGCCGGTATGTTCACTTTGATTGGTGATCCTTGTCATAATTACCAAACTCATTTCAGCGACACTCGTCCTGATGATTTTGGTTTTGTGATGAGTGCTATCTCTTTGGATCTTGAAGGCGCGGATATGTCCATGCAGGATAACGGCTATAACTGGTTTTCTGCTTCGGATGAGTTAAGTTCTCGCAATGCTAATTATGCTAATCCATACGTACGCTATGTAATTCCTTATACATCTTTGGGTATTGCTAATGATATCATTAATGCTTTCCCTGCTGACACAAAGGATGCAGAAGCTATCAATATGATAGCCCAGGCAAAGACTATACGTGCGTTCGACTATTTGTCATTGGCTCCATACTTCCAAGGAAGTTACCAAACTTCTAAGGATAAGCCTTGTGTACCATTGTTGGATGGTAAAAATGATTATACAAACAATCCGCGTGCTACTGTAGCTGAGGTTTATACTGCAATTATTGATGATTTGAGTTATGCTATCGACAATCTTACAGATGCTCGTGAGGATAAGTCTCGCATTAACAAAAGTGTTGCTCTAGGCCTTCGTGCCCGTGCATATCTTTATATGGGTGAGTATGCCAAGGCACTGGTAGATGCTGAGGCTGCAATGAAGGGCTATACTCCTGCTTCTTTGGCAGATGTAAGCGTTCCCGGATTTGATGATAGCAGTGCATCTAATTGGATGTGGACTTATGATTTGACAGATGATCAGGTAGCTTCTGCTGCAGCTAGTTATGCTACTGCAGCTTCATGGATGTCAGCATTCTGTGGTCAAGGATATGCTGTTGCTACAGGAAACGTACCAATGATTAACAAGTTGCTTTACGATAAGATTCCGGCAACTGATGTACGTAAGGGATGGTGGCTTGATGAGAACTTACACTCACCATTGCTGGCAAATCTTGAGTGGAAGGATTCAAAGGGTAACGTACTGGCTAAAGGTGATGCCATTGCCCCTTTGAAGATTAAGGACGTTAAAGAGCCTTTGGTTGCTTATGCTAATGTAAAATTTGGTATGAAGTCTGGCGTTGGTAGCTCTAAGAATAATAACTCATGGCCATTGATGCGTGTAGAAGAGATGATTCTTATTGAGGCAGAGTGTTTGGCACAGACTGGAAATGAAGCTAAGGCCAAGGAAGTACTTGCTAATTTTGTAAAGACTTACCGTGACCCTTCTTACAAAATCCCAGCAAGTCGCTCTTTGCTTGATGAAATTTGGTTCCAGCGTCGCGTGGAGCTTTGGGGTGAGGGCTTCTATACTGCTGATGCTCGCCGTTTAGGTAAGAATATTGTCCGTTTCCATGGTGCAGGTACTACCAACTTCCCTGATGCATTCGCATTCAATGTCAAGAATGACGATGGTTGGTTGAATCTTCGATTCCCTCAGACAGAGATGGATACTAACAAGGGTATAGTTGATAACACTGAAGGTTCACAGCCTGTGGCTGGTCAGAATCCAACACTTCTTGATGGTGTGACAGATTAATATTCACGTATATTCATTAACGATAAAACGAAAAGAATATGAAATTTCTTAATAAATATATATTCGTCTGCCTGTTGTCAATCTTGGCATTGGCATCATGTAGTGATGATGATAAATATGTTGCAGGTGAGCAGGATTCTGCAGAAAAGGTAGGTGCTTATTTTCCTACAACGGATGGAGGTAATAATGAGGTTGACCCTTCAGATCCAACAGAGTTCTCGGTAAAGGTTGCCCGTTTGAACACTAAAGGAGCAGTCTCTGTACCTTTGACAGTTAAGGAAAATGATAATGATGCATATCAGGTTCCTGCGACTGCCGATTTTAAGGATGGGGAAGCCGAGACAACTGTAAAGATTGCATTTCCTAATGCTGCTGAAGGAGCAACAAATGTTCTTACTATCGAAGTGGCGAATGATTATGTGAGCCTTTACAAGGAAAATGCGGAAAAGGTATCATACACTACAACTTATACGCGTGTAAAATGGGAGGATGTAGGTGTTGGATATTGGATTGATGGAAACATCAATACTCTTTTTGGTATAGATGCAATTCCTTTGGCTGTTGATCTTCAGAAAACTGTAAGTACTGATGGCAAAACTATTCGCTACCGCTTTGATAGTCCATTTGCATATACTGTTTCTGGTCAGGACGAACTGGGCGGCTACATTGGTTTTCCATACAATGAGGAAGGTGATTGCGATGGTCAGAGCCATAAGATGATAGTAAAAGTGTCTGGTACAACTGCAACTTTAGCTCCAACATATATTGGTATGAATTGGGCTGATTATGGTAAATTCTCAATTGGTCAGATTGTTGGTAATTTGAAAAATGCTAATGGCATCATTACAGATACAGATACATATCCTCTTGGAATTTACAAGAAGGGTGAGAATACACCAGGAACAATTACCTGGCCAGCCAACTCTTTGTTCATCAAACTTTCAGAATACAATGGTGGCTATGTTGGTGTAGCTTCAAACCCATCTATGTTATTCCTAAGTTCTGACGACTTCAAGACATATCTTGACTCACAGAAAGAGGGAGAGTAAAATGTAGATATTTTTATAAAAGAAGAGTGGAGTAGCTATATGCCTAATCCACTCTTTTTTCTTTTCAAAACAAAATATTTTTATGAAAGTATTATTTACATTATTGGTGTCAGTGTTAGTATGCATTTTTGCTTCAGCAAAAGAAAGAACTAACACAGAAATGACTAATATAGCCAAACAAGTGCTTAGTCGCTTTTCAAACAAACAAAGTAGAACTGCGGATATGCCAGTAACCAAATACTTGACAGGCAGACAATTCAATGTTTATGGTACGTTAGGACAAGGATTCGTAGTTGTAAGTAAAGATGATGACTTTTCGCCAATACTTGGATATTCAGATTCGGATTTTACACAAGACAATATGCCTTGTGGTTTCCGATGGTGGATAAGTCAATTAGATAAGAGCTTGGAAGTAAGAAAGTTGAATCATGAGATATATTACCCAATATCTTTTGTCACAGCTACATCAAACAACTTTATTAAAACGTCATGGAATCAACAGGCTCCTTATAATCATTTATGTCCCATGGTTGATGGCAAGGCCGCACCTACTGGCTGTGTGGCTACAGCTATGGCTCAGATAATGTATTATTTCAAATACCCAATGTCTGGAAAGGGTAAGGCAACATATACCGTATTTGATAATGATAATAATACATCTTATGATATAGATATTAACAGCACATATGCTTGGGAAAAAATGAAGGTGCGTTATCTTCGCCCAGTAGATACAGATGATGCCGTAGCCACCCTTATGAGAGATGCAGGTGCTTCAAGTAAAATGCAATATTCGGCTCAATCTAGTGGAACCTCTGATTTTTATGCGGCCAAAGGATTTGGAGATAATTTTAGGTATGATTCTTTGGCCATCAAGCGATATGCACGCAATTTTTATTCTGATGAGGAATGGATGGAAATTGTATCATCCGAGTTGGAGGAACAGCGCCCTATCTTATATTGTGGTCAGGATCCAATTGATGGTGGGCATGCCTTCATTTTAGATGGTATTAATGAGAATGGATTAGTTCATGTAAACTGGGGATGGAGCGGCTCTGGTAATGGATGGTATGATATCAATGTTTTAAAGCCAACTTCTTATGGTGGTAGTGGATTAGGGGAAGGTGAAGGCTTTAATGATAGCCAAAGTATGGTTTTTGGTTTTAAATGTCAGGAAACGCCAGATCCAAACGAAGAAAATTTTTCCCTATGGGTAACAGATAGCTGTGAGTTCTTGGTGGAAGAGAATAAACTTTATCTGTGTCTTACAGATCTTTACAATTTAAACTGTAGATATTTTGATGGTACTGTAGATGTAGTTTTGGAAGATGTAGGCAATTCAAATAATCGACAGTTATCTAATATTATTGATACAAATGGTTCTGATGACAATGAGCCTATTGCTCCAGGATATGGATATTTATTCGCTGATGACAATGATAATCCTAGGGAGTATGATCTTAGTGAAGATTTTTCTTCAATTAAAGCAGGCAATTATAAACTTTATATTGGTTCAAAATCGGAGTCTGAATCTGCTTATAAAATAGTCAGAGGAAACGGAGGTCCCGTAGGTTTCGATTTATCTGTTGCAGAAGATGGTACGATGACAATTACAAAATCAGGGAATACAACAGGTATTAGCAAGATAGAAAGCCAAAGTGTTGCGAAAAAAACTCATATATATGATTTGAGTGGTAAAGAACTACCGCAGTCTAATTCTTCTCTACATGGAATAATGATTGTAAAACAGGGAAAAATAACAAGAAAAATTATAAGATAGTTTTTTCCTATTTAAATGCTGATATTATTGCTAATGTCCTTTTAGTATAACTTATGAAAACGGGGTTTTAATTTAATCTCTTTAATAGGGGGTATCCTTCTTGCCCAACATATCGGGCAAGCGAGGATACACCTTTTTCTTTTTATCTCCCTCAACCTCAAACATTTTCCCAAAAATCCTTGCATCTTTCAAAAGAAAAGCGTATCTTTGCAGCACGAAAGTTGAATTATTAAAATAAGGAGGTACAATATGGATTTATTTGATAGCAAAAGACAGGAAAGATTAGAGGCAGCAAGAAAGGCTTCTACTGCCAGTAAAGAAGCAGCTAGAAAATTTCTTATTGAGGCTGGAATATTGTTGCCAAACGGAGAAGTTGCACCACATTTGAGATAAAGCTATGGACAAGTCTTTATATTCAAGGCGCTCCAACCTAGTAATTGGATTTCATGGTTGCGACAAGTCTGTTGTCGATGCCGTAGTTGCTGGAAAGACAGAACTTCTTTCCAGCACTAATGACTATGACTGGTTAGGGAATGGTATTTACTTTTGGGAGAATAACGAAGAAAGAGCTTGGCTATGGGCTAAAGATTTAGCAAAAAGGAGAAATTCGCAAGTAAAAGAACCGGCTGTTGTTGGAGCAATAATAGACTTAGGTTATTGTTTTGACCTTACAGACAGTTCCTATCTTCAGGAATTGAAAGATGCTTATGAGTCTATGGTTGAACTTTACAAAGAGTCTGGATTAGAATTACCCCAAAATACATCTATCGGTAAATCTACAGATTTACTGATTAGAAAATTAGATTGTGCTGTTGTTCAAACAGCATTAACATACAATAAAAAGGCCAATGCCCATCCTTACGATTCTGTAAAAGGAGTATTTTGGGAAGGACAGGAACTATATCCTAATGCAGGATTCAGGGAAAAGAATCATATTCAGATTTGTGTCTGCAATCCAAATTGCATCAAGGGCTATTTTCTTCCTAGAGGTATCAATCAAGATTATCCAAACCCATAATATAAAAAGGTAGGAAATGGACAAAAAGAAAAATGAAAACTTCTTTCTGAAACTTGTTAAGATTAAGAAAGAGATACGCAATTGTGTACAAAATGGAAGAGACCTGAAAGATGTAGAGAAAAACTATGGTATCAGATTCTCTAAACCCCTATAACCGATCCGAAGAAGTTTTCTGTGGGGATGTAACTGGGATTAAATACGAACCAAGTTAGAACCAAGTACGGACCAAGTACGAACCAAGTTAAAGATTTGATTCTGTCTGTTTCTGAAGATTATCGTCTGAACTTTCGATTGTGGTTCAAGTACGGGCTGCTTGTGGGCAAACTTACGAAAGTCCAGCAAGCTTACATTGTGCTCGCTAGCATAATCTGTGCAGCACGAAAGTTGAATCATTAAAACAAGGAGATAGAATATGGATTTATTTGATAGCAAAAGACAAGAAAGATTAGAGGCTGCAAGAAAGGCTTCTACTGCCAGTAAAGAAGCTGCACGTGCCTTTTTAATTAGGGCAGGAATTCTTTTACCTAATGGTGAAGTTGCACCACATTTGAGATAAAGTTATGAACAAGGAGAATCTTTCATCAGTAGCGTTACTCTCCAATGATGGAAATATGACTTCGTTTAGATATGGCAATAACAATATCCGATTTCGTTCTCCAAAATGCCTCAAACGATATACAGAGGTTAAGGAATGGGATAAGGGATATATTGTTGTTATGGCAGATTATGAAGGTTTGGGCGAAACGGAAGAGTATATTGACCTTTTGCCCATATTGAAGAATCTGTATATCAATCCAGAGACTTTTCTCAAACAAATCAAGTCAGTAAAAATAGATTATCACAACGATTTTTATTATGGAGAATAACTATAATAAGGTGTATCCCCTAGCCTTTCATCATCGAAGGCTAAAGAGGATACACCTTATTTTATGATCTCAGCTGATAAGAAACGATACTATGAACGGATCTTGTAGCCGTGGATGCTGTAATACAAAATGTAGAGGAAGCAAGGGAGACAGAGCCAGTATGCCTGCTGAGCACCTACTGCATCCTTCAGACTGCCATAGAGCGTAGGAAGAACGGCTCCACCAAACATCGCCATAATGAGCAGGGAAGAACCAGACTTGGTAAACTTACCCAGATCTGCCATTGCCAATGGCCAGAGAGCAGGCCACATCAGAGAACAACCCAATGCCATCAATGAGATGAAATAGATGGAAATCTCGGCTGGGGTAAGAACTACCAGCAAAGCTCCGGCAATTGCCAGGAACGAACAGAGCTTCAAGGCTACTGCCTGACTGATATACTTAGGAATCAGAATGATACCGCAGATATAACCGATAACAATACCGATAGGAGCAATCCAGGCATAGTTAGCTGCACCCGGCAAACCCAGGGAATTGGCATAATCTACCAATGTTCCGAGAGAAACCGTCTCAACACCTACATACAGGAACAGCGCCAGACAGCCCAAAAGCAAGTGAGTGAACTGGAAGACAGAGGTCTTGGTTGCCGCATAAGTGCAGGTAGCAGACTCTTCCTCCTCCTCAGAATCATCCTCTCCGGCAGCCTTTACCTCTGGTAATGGAGCCAGGAATGCCAGAACACCCAAAGCCAGGAAGGCTACGATGATGATCCAGAATGGCTTGGACAAATCCTCGATTCCGATGAGATGCACATCCTTACCCAGCAGCCATACGATGAACATAGATGGGATTGGCCACGCCAGCTTGTTGCAGATACCCATCATACTGATACGCTTGGCTGCACTATCCAAAGGACCCAGAATGGTGATGTAAGGGTTGACAGATGCCTGAAGATAGGCATTGGCAGCACCACTTACAAAAGATGCAAGTAGGAACAGAGGGAAACTCTTCTCATCGGCAGAAAGGATGAAGAGATAGAATGCTGCTGCGAAGATGACAAACGACAGCGACATCGTCTTCTTATATCCGATAGCCTTAATGGTGAGTCCGGCAGGATAACCGAAAATCAGGAACGGAATGAAGGTGGCTGCGATGATGAGATAAGAGGCAGCATTGGAAATACCCAGCGAGCCCTGCAATACAGGCACCAGCAAGGAATTAATACCCAGGGCAAAGCCCAAAGAGAAAAACATGATTCCAATGAACGACAATGGAATCGCAAAACTTTTTGTTGGTTGCATAGACTTATATTTTAGTTAGAATTTTGGGCAAAGGTACAACTTTTCTCAATATTCTCCAAAGTTTTATGAAAAAAGTTTTTAAATTTCTTGGTTTTATTGCCTTTTCTATCTAACTTTGCACGTATGATGAAAAGATTATTAGTTTTCTTAATGATGTTCTGTGCCCTATCAACTTATTCTCTGGCACAGAACTGGGTAGGCACCTGGGCCACAGCTCCGCAAACTGTAGTCAAATCATTTATGCCCTATAACAATTGCATGACTAACCGTTCGGTACGCCAGGTGGTAAAGGTTAGCATAGGAGGCGACGTGATCCGCCTCAAGTTGAGCAACATCTATTCGATGCAACCCGTAGAGATCCGATCTATCTACATCGCTCATGCCAAGGATTCCTCCGACATCGATGCCAAAACGGCGCAATACTTCAAGTTCGGCAACAGCTACAAGGCCGTCATCCCTGCCGGCAAGCAGATTGTGAGCAATGCCCTGAAGTTCAAACTCAGGAATCTGGAGCGTGTAGCCATCACCATCAACTACACCTCGGCTCCCGAAATTCCAACCGTGCACATGGGTTCGCGCACCACCTCCTATATCATGAAAGGTGTAACCAATGCCCACTCCAACTTTGCGAAGGCTTTCCGGGAGAACCACTGGTACAACATCAGCGGCATCGATGTCTATACGATGAGCAACAACATGAGCGCCATCGCCATCATCGGAAACTCCATCACCGACGGAAAATGCTCTACCGACAATGCCCAGAACCGATGGCCCGACGTGATGTCAGAGATGCTGCAGCTGAAGCATAAGATAACCAATCAGGGTGTGCTGAACCTGGGCATCGGCAACAACCGCGTAACCGTACCGGGCGGCTTCGGAGCCCTCGCCAAGGAACGTTTCGACAGAGACATCCTGATGCAGAGCGGCGTCAAGAAGGTGGTGATCTTCGAGGGAGTCAACGACATCGGTGCAGCCAGAAGCGGCAGCAGCGAAACCGTAGCCCGGCAGATCATCGAGAGCATCCAGGGAATGGTGAAGAAGGCAAAAGCAAGGAAAATGAAGGTTTATCTGGGCACCATCACCCCTTTCAAGGGCGCAGGATATTATACCCACTTCCACGAAGCAGCCCGACTCTATGTAAACGACTGGATCCGAAGTCAGGCGAAGAACGTGGATGGCATCCTGGATTTCGCCAAGCTGCTTCAAGATCCGAATGATGACAGAAGAATGAAACGGGAATACGCCAGCAACGACTGGCTCCATCCTAACCCAACAGGCTATAAGGTGATGGGAATCTATGCAGCAGACATTGTAAAATAGCCGATATAAAAAACAGCAAAAGCCGCCCGTATAAACAGGCGGCTTTTACAATATATAATAATAGGTGTATTACTTCAAGACAATCTTGCAATCATCCAGGCTCTCTACGGTTGCGAGCGCCTCATAACGGATACCCTCCTTGCGCAGGAAGTCACCACCATGCTGGAAAGCTTTCTCAATGATGAAGCCCATCGCCTCAATCTTGGCACCAGCCTTCTCGCAGAGATCCATCACACCCTTGGATGCGTTACCGTTGGCGAGGAAGTCATCGATGAAGAGCACGTGATCCTCTGGAGTCAGGTAGCTGTTGCTCACGCAAACCGTATAGTCACGATCCTTGGTAAAAGAGTGAACCACCGAGGTAATCATACCCTCCATCGTCTTAGGCTGCTTTTTCTTGACGAAGACAACAGGAAGATTGGTCAGGTAACCCACCATGATGGCTGGAGCGATGCCCGAAGCCTCGATAGTAACAATCTTGTTGTACTTGATGTCCTTGAAAAGGCGCACGAATTCCTTAGCCAGGTCCATCATCAGGATTGGGTCCATCTGATGATTTACGAAGCTATCTACTTTTAAGATTCCACCAGGAAAGCAGCGGCCCTCCTGCATAATTCTTTCTTTCAGTAAATCCATTATGACTTGAACTTTTTGGTTATTGGGTGCAAAATTACTACTTTTTTCGCAAACAAGGAAGTTTATCGCCCAATAATTTTGTTTTGTCTGCAATTTAGCGTAATTTTGCAGCAGAAATGAATAAGATGTTCAGGGAGCATGATATGATGCCCCCTATAAAACTATAAGAATATGAATCCATATATCAAACAATTCCCCGACCTCATGGCGGGCAAGAAAATCATGTATGTTCACGGTTTCCTCTCTTCTGCACAGAGCGGCACCGTAAAGATGTTGCAGGAACTGATGCCGAATGCCACCCTCGTGGCTGAAGACATCCCGGTACATCCGGAAGAGGGCATAGAGATGCTGCAGAAGATGGCGGAGACTGAGAAGCCCGACCTCATCATCGGTACCTCGATGGGAGGCATGTATACCGAACTGCTGAAAGGATTCGACCGCATCCTCGTAAACCCAGCCTTCAAGATGGGCGATACGATGAGCAGCATGACCGGCAAGCAGGAATTCCAGAACCCGAGAAAGGACGGAGTGAACGAACTGATGGTTAACAAAGGCCTCATCAAGGAATACCGTGACTTTACCGAGCGTTGCTTCCAGGACATTACTCCCGAGGAGCAGCAACGTGTTTACGGTCTCTTCGGAGATGCAGATCCGCTGGTCCATACCTTCGACCTCTTCCATGAGCACTATCCGCTCGCCATCCCATTCCATGGCGAGCACCGACTTATCGACAAGGTAGCATTCCACTATCTCTGTCCGGTTATCCGCTGGATTGACGACAAGCAGAACGGCAAGGAGCGCCCTATCGTATATATAGACTTCGATGCCCTGCACGACAGTTACATGAAGGCAACCAGTTCAATGCACAAGGCTTACGAGATGCTGATAGAGCATTACAACGTATATATCGTAGCCCCAGCGCCAACCAACGACCATGAATATATGGCGAAGGTGCAGACCTGGGTAGAGGAATATCTCTCTACCCCAGCCTACAACCACATCATCTTCTGCAATCAGAAGAACCTGCTCTACGGCGATTACTTCATCGACCCTCGCCCATGCGATGGTTTCATGGGTACAACCATAGAGTATGGCAGTGATGAATTCAAGACCTTCGAGGAAATCATCACCTTCTTCGAAAGACTGGGAGGACAGTAATCTTATGCCTTATCCAGATTCTTTGGCAACACGAGATTCAGAATCACGGCGAGCAGGAAGACTACAGCTACGCAGTTATCTGCGAAAACGGTGCGTACAATCTCTGGGAAGATATTGAACATACCTGTTGCTGATGTAAAGCCGAGACCCACGCTGAGTGAAAGACTCACGATGACCATGTTGCGCTGAGAGAAACCCGTGCGAGCCATCATACCGAAACCGGCAAAGAGGATGCTACCAAACATCATAATGGTACAGCCTCCCAATACTGCCTGAGGAATGGTGGTGAGCACATATCCGATAGCCGGGAATACACCACCGATAATCATGATGATGGCACCCAAGGCAATGGTAAAGCGGTTAACAACTCCCGACATGGCTGCCAAACCTACATTCTGGCTGAACGAAGTGATAGGAGTACATCCGAAGAGACCCGATACTGAGCTTACGAAACCATCACAGCAGACAGCTGCACCCATCTCCTTGGTATTAGGATCGCGCTTCAAGGCACTGTTGCAGAGCGCAGAAGTATCACCGATGGTCTCTGTGGCAGAAACCAGATAAACAGCTACCACCGAGAGGATGGCACCGATATTAAACTCCGGAGTAAACGGAAGGAGCTTTGGCAAGGCAACGATAGAAAGGCCGGAAAGTCCGCTAAAATCTATCATTCCCATAAAGAGAGCCAAGACATAGCCTACCAGCAGACCAACCAATACTGACAGAGAGCGGAGGAATCCCTTGGCAAAAATCTGGCAGAGGAGACAAGCGAGCAAGGTTACTGAACCCACGACCCAATTGCTCATGCTACCGAAGTCGGCAGCACCCTGACCACCGGCAAAAGAGTTGGCACCAACAGGAAGCAGCGAGAAACCGATGGCTGTTACCACGGTAGCGGCTACTACTGGCGGAATCAACTTAATCCAATACTTGGCGAAGAGACCAAGCGTACCTTCTACCAAACCGCCGATGATGACTGCACCAATCAGCGTACCCATGCCATGAGCACCGGCGATGGCGATGGCAAGCGAAAGGAAGGTGAAGGAGATACCCATCACGATAGGCAGACGGGAACCGATGCGCCATACCGGATAGAGCTGTACCAGAGTACCGATACCGGCGATAACCATACAGTTCTGGATGAGCACAGCGCTCACCGAACTATCCAATCCTATCGCACCGGCAAGGATCATAATTGGAGCAATGTTACTTACGAACATCGCCAACACATGTTGAAGACCAAATGGGAGTGCTTTACCGACGGGCACTCTACCGTCAAGCTTGTAGAGATTTTCTATTGACTGTTCCATTGTCGTTATAATAATTAGAGAATTTCCATCTTCCAGAATTCAGGGCTTTCTGAATTTGGCGGCAAAATTACAAAGAAAATCTGAGAAATCGTTCCTTTTCTCCATTTTTCTCTATCCGGCATGATAGAATACAAGAAGAATCTACGAAAAAAGGAAGGCTGCGGTCCATATCCTGTGCAACCTTCCCTTTTTATCTTATCTCATTAATACTCTGTCTTTTCAGTATTTTCCTCCCACATACGGAAGGCTCCAAGCGCCTCATCTCGCATCAGGGCAACCATCGGCTTATGGCGGTCTTCTATCTTGCGGTCTATCTCCTCGTAGATAAACTCATCATCGAAACCTATCTTGGCTGCATCCTTTCTGTCGTTGGCATAATAGATACGGTCGAGATGTGCCCAGTAGATAGCACCCAGACACATCGGGCATGGCTCGCAGGAGGTATAAATCTCGCAGCCCTCCAGATTGAAGGTCTTCAGCTTGAAACAAGCCTGGCGCACACAGTTCACCTCGGCATGTGCCGTAGGATCGAGGTCGATGGTTACGCTGTTGGAAGCCTCAGCGATGATGATTCCGTCCTTGGCGATAACGGCACCGAAAGGTCCGCCACCGGTCTTCACACTATTCTTTGAGAGCTCAATGGCTCTATGCATCAATTCTTCTTTTGTCATTCGTTTAATTTTTTAGATTAATAATATCCCATCTTTCATTTGGGGGCTACAAATATACAAAAAAGAAATGAGACTGCAAGCATTTCTTACCTATATTTTAGAAAAAGCCCTGCGGCTTTTTTCTTTTATCTCTATTTTCTTGCTTTTGTCTATAAATTAATGTATCTTTGTACCTACATTTCAAGAATTAGCAATATCTCATGAATCAGAACAATATCAGCGCCGCAGAACTTTTCCAAAGGGTAAGGGAACTCCTGATGCTCCCAGAACTGGAACCGCAAACTCGCAACAAGATGATGCACGACACGCTCATCCTCTGCTGCCACGAAGGAGTAAAGGATACCAAACAGGCTTTCGGTAACCTTTTCTCACAGGTGGACTATCTCTGCAAGGCACGCGGCATCAAGGTGGCAGACAAGATTGCCATCCAGACCATGCGCCGACACAGCAACTCGCAGGAACCGCTTTCGGGCGAAGACCTGAAATACGATGCACGTGCCCTCGCCCTCTTCATCTCAGCGGTCTTCGGAGTGGATGTTCCCCACGAACTCAACGTACTCATTCCACATACTCCCCGACCTTATCAGAAGGGACTGGAAATCAACAACCGCCGTATCCGATGCATCGTGAAGAACTGGGACGGAGATTTCATCCGTGTGGACATCGACCAGGATGCCGATGAGGAGGAATATCTCGTGCAGTTGAAGGATGAGGAGAATCATATCGACCATACCTATCTCTGGGATATCCTGAAGGAAGGGATGCAGCTCAACCTGCTCGACTGTCAGGTGAAGCAGCCCATCATCACTCCCCGCCTCATCGTGGTGGAACCGGATTATCTGGTAGATATCAGTAGCATCGCCACCTGTTTTACGGCTTTCGGTCATCATCCCCTGCTCTATCTTCTCAACCTGATGAAGCCCAGAGCCAACACCCAGGCTACCCTGCTGGGTAACTTTGCCGGAGCTGCGCTGGATGACATCATCAACAGCCACGGCAAATACCAGATGAACGAAACGGTGAAGACAAACTTCCGGGAGAAAGCCCTGGAATTCTGCACCTGTCCCTGGTTTGACCCCAAGAAGTTCTATACCGATGCCAGCCTGCAGGCTTTCAATCTGCAGCAGGTTGTGGATATTCTCTTTCCACGCACCGCATCTCAGGCACAGATGACGGCTTTACGTGGCGAAAGTCTTTACGACCGGAAGAAAGCCATTCTGGAACCTTCGTTCGTCTGCGAAGCCCTCGGCATTCAGGGACGTGTGGATCTGATGACCACCGACTGCAAACTGCTGGTGGAACAGAAATCGGGACGCAACATGAATATCGAAAACCATCAGGTGGATCCGGGTTATCACAGTTATCAGCTGGAGCCTCACTATGTGCAGCTCCTGCTCTACTATGGTGTATTGCAGCACAACTTCAAGTTGAGCAACGACCGCGTGAACATCCGATTGCTCTACTCCAAATACCGTCCACAGGACGGACTGATGGTGGTAGCCTACTACCAGAAGCTCTTCAAGGAAGCCATCCAATACCGCAACCAGCTGGTAGCCGCCTCCTTCGAGATAGCCAAGGAGGGTTTTGAACATGCGCTGAACGAGTTTACCCCCGAGGTATTGAATGTGGCAGGCACTCAGGACTTCTTCTACAACAAGTATCTGAAACCACAGATAGAAGCCATCACCAAGCCGCTCCATACCCTATCGCCCCTGGAGGAAGCCTACTTCTGTCGCATGATGACCTTCGTATTACGGGAACAGATGATCAGCAAGGTGGGGGCACAGGAAGGAACGAACACATCGAGCAGCGACCTTTGGACCATGCCACTCACCGAGAAGAAGGATGCCGGAAATATCTATACCGACCTGCACATCATCCGAAAGGAACAGAGCTGCGCCGGAAGCGGATATGATACCATCACCCTGAGCGTACCCGACCAGGGCAAGGACTTCCTGCCCAACTTCCGCATCGGCGATATGGTGTATCTCTATACCTACAAGCTCAAGGAAGAACCGGATGTGAGAAAGGCTATATTATATAAAGGTGTGCTGCAGGAGATTCACAGCGATGAAATCGTGGTTCACCTGACCGATGGACAGCAGAACGCCGACATCTTTGAGATGAACCTGCCGTATGCCATCGAACACGGAACGAGTGATGCCTCAACGGGGGGAAGCATCCGCAACCTGCACCAGTTTATCTGTGCACCAAAGGACAAACGCGACCTTCTTCTGGGCCAGCGTGTTCCAGAGAGAGACACTTCGCAGGAATTGACCAGACACTATGACGATGTATTGGACGACATCATCCTCCGTGCCAAGCAGGCACAGGATTACTTCCTGCTCGTGGGACCTCCTGGAACAGGAAAGACCAGTCGTGCCCTGAAGTTCATGGTGGAAGAAGCACTGAACGACGGAACTGGAATGCCTACAGCAGAAAGCATCGCCGCCGGAGGCAAGTCGGCTTTTCAGCCTGCGTCCTCTATCCTGCTGATGAGCTATACCAACCGAGCCGTGGATGAAATCTGCGAGATGCTGGTAGATTCCGGCATTCCATTTCTGCGCCTCGGCAGCGAGTATTCCTGCGATGAGCGATTCCGCCCTTATCTGATAGAGAAGGCTATCAGCGACTGTCCGAAGCTGGAAGCCATCAAGCAATATATAATAGGTACGCGCGTGATTGTGGGCACCACTTCGATGATGACCTCCAAGCCCTTCATCTTTACGCTGAAGCACTTCAAGCTTGCCATCATCGATGAGTCGAGCCAGATACTGGAGCCTAATCTCATAGGTCTGCTATCGGCGGTAGATAAGTTCATCCTCATCGGCGACTACAAGCAGTTGCCAGCCGTCGTGCAGCAGAGCGAGAAGGATTCGGGCATCCCTACCATCAACGACAGTCAGAAAGGGGGTGTCATCGATATGAGTATCCTGCAGGACATCTGCCTCACCAACTGCCGCAACTCCCTCTTCGAGCGCCTGATCAGATGGGAAGACCACGAGGAGCGCACCGAATTCATCGGCATCCTGCGCCGACAGGGACGGATGCACCCGGAGATTGCCGAGTTTCCGAACCGGATGTTCTATCGCCGGGAGAAACTGGAACCCGTACCTTGTCCGCATCAGTTGGAGTCGGAACTGTCGTACACCCTCCCATCAGAAGATGCACTTGATGACCTGCTGAAGGAACACCGCATGATCTTCCTCCCTTCCAGATTCTGCAAGGAGCCGAATGTATCGGACAAGATCAATGCCAACGAGGCAGAAATCGTAGTGGATATGCTTCGCCGCATCCACCGTTTCTACGGCGACAGGTTTGATGCCCAGAAGACAGTGGGCGTCATCGTACCCTATCGCAACCAGATAGCCATGGTGCGCAAAGGCATCGAAAAGCTGGGCATCCCGGAACTGGAAAAGATCAGCATCGACACCGTGGAGCGCTATCAGGGCAGTCAGCGTGATGTCATCATCTACAGTTTCACCATCCAGAACATCTGGCAGCTCGATTTTCTTGCCGGCAACAGCTTTGTGGAAGACGGAGCCATCATCGACCGCAAGCTGAATGTCGCCATTACTCGAGCCCGGAAACAGATGATTATGACCGGTAACCCGGAGATACTGCGCAATAATCAGATTTTTAGCGAATTAATAGAATACGTAAGAGGCAAGGGAGGATATTTGGAAAGAAAAACGAAGGAAAGTTGAATAAAAGCAGGAAAAGCTTCCCGTTTTGCAAAATTTCCCCCAAAAAGTTTGGTGATTCAGAAATAAAGTTCTATCTTTGCAATCGGATTACAAACAAAAGGATAAACAAGAGACACAATAAGATATAGGATTCCGGTGCTCAACAGGCACTGGAATTCTTTATTTTTTATGCCTCCTGCCAACTTAATTAATAACAATAAACAAAAAGAAAATTATGGCTTACATGTCACAAGAAGGCTACGACAATCTCGTAGCTGAGCTGAAACAGCTCGTAACTGTAGAGCGCCCTAAGGCATCAGCCGCAATTGCTGAAGCCCGCGATAAGGGTGATTTAAGTGAGAACTCTGAGTATGATGCCGCTAAAGAGGCTCAGGCTCATCTAGAAGATAAGATCAATCGTCTGAAGCTCACCATTGCCGAGGCTAAAATCATCGACACCAAGCAGCTCAGCACCGACAGCGTGCAGATCATGTCGAAGGTAGAGATGACCAACATGGCTAACAAGGCAAAGATGACCTATACCATCGTGAGCGAGAGCGAGGCTAACCTGAAGGAAGGCAAGATTTCCATCAAGACCCCTATCGCACAGGGATTGCTCAACAAGAAGGTTGGTGAAATTGCAGAGATCAAGATTCCTCGCGGAACCATCAATCTTCGCATCGACAAGATTTCATTTGAATAAAAAGAATAAAGGAACTATCATACGGACAGTGATGCCCGTATGACGGTTCCTTTTTATGTTATATGTAAGCCCATCAAGACATATTATTCATTTTAAACAGAAATAGAGATTATGGCAAGCATTTTTTCAAAGATTGCAGCAGGAGAGATTCCTAGCTACAAGTGTGCAGAAAGCGACAAGTTCTATGCTTTCCTCGACATTAGCCCTATCGGCAAAGGTCATACTTTGGTGATTCCTCGCAAGGAAGTGGACTACATCTTCGATATGGAGGATGCAGACCTGGCAGAGTTTGAAGTATTCGCCAAGAAAGTAGCCAAGGCTATCAAGGCAGCCTTCCCATGCAAGAAGGTGGCTCAGGTGGTTTTGGGACTGGAAGTTCCTCACGCTCACATCCATCTCATTCCTATGAACAGTGAGGCAGACGTGAACTTCCGCAAGGAGCACCTCAAGCTCTCTGAAGAGGAGTTCAAGGAAATCGCCAACAAGATTTATACAGAATTTCAGAAGTTATAAGCAATAAAAAAGAGCAGCGAAGATTGAGAGTGTAAACTAAACTGTGTCAAGCTACAATAAAAGTAGTTTAACACAGTTTT
>ENA-OOSI01000055-OOSI01000055.1-human-gut-metagenome-genome-assembly--contig:-NODE-55-length-33773-cov-2.620321_pt1 | contig 33773 bp, 29 predicted proteins | sample MGYA00241171_ERZ501200 | MGnify/ENA primary metagenome ERZ501200 (study PRJEB25962, sample SAMEA2042554) | human gut metagenome | biome: human gut; feature: human-associated habitat; material: faeces...
TAAAAAAATTAAATTATTTTGAAAAATCAATTTTAACATTTTGCTTTTCTTTTTCATCTTCTACTTCAAATAATTCACTAGGTTTAAAGTTAAATGCTTTAGCGATAAGATTTGAAGGAAACATTTCTAATTTTGTATTATACATAGTAACTGTATCATTATAGAATTGTCTTGAATATGCAATTTTATTTTCTGTATTTCTTAATTCTTCTTGTAGTTGTGCAAATGATTCGCTAGCTTTTAAATCTGGGTAGCTTTCTGAAACAGCCATTATTGTTTTTAAAGCTTCTGTTAACTGATTAGAAATATCAGCTTTTTCTGCAACTGTAGTAGAAGAAGCCCAAGCAGTTCTAAGTTCAGCTATTTTAGAAAACGTTTCTTCTTCATGTTTAGCATATCCTTTTACTGTTTCTACTAAATTAGGAATCATATCACTTCTTCTCTTTAATTGTACATCTATTTGACTCCAAGCGTTTTGAACTCTTTGTCTTAAACTTACTAAATTATTGTACATTGCTACGACTACGATACAAATTACAACAATAACAATAACTATTATTGGAATAACCATATATACATTCCTCCTTTTCGTTATTTTAGCATATTATATGATAATATACAACATCTTATATAAATGTAACATAAATAAAATATATGAATAAAACTTGACCGAAATGAATATAATATAGTAAATATTAGCAATTTTGGAAAATTTGACATATGAAAAAATATATAGTATAATAAAATCTGCTTATGGGAAATAAGCTTAATTAGTGACTTTATAATCGTGCAAAAGCACGAAGGAGGAATTTATGTTAAAAGTTAATGATGATGAAAAAGCATCAATATCGCTTAAGAGAATACTTGGAATTTGTTTAATATTCTTATTCATATCAGGAATTTGTGTATTTGCAGCCAATAAACAAGTAAAGAATGTAAAGATTACATTATCTAATGGTTGCGAAATGAATGTAGTAACATCAAAAACAAAAGTTGCTGATATATTAGATGAAAAACATATTATATTATTACCAGAAGAGAAAGTAACTCCAGATGAAAATACAACAATTGGAGCAAATGGTGAAATTGTAATAACAGAAAAAACAGCTCAAGAAGAAGTTGCAGAGCTAGTATCAAACGAAACAGAAGCTACAGCTACTGAAGAAAATGTAAATGAACTAAGTATGGAAATGATTTCACAAGCATACAATCCAATAACAGAAAAAACAATCGTGGAAGTTCAATCTATACCATTCGAAACAGTAACAAAAAATGTAGCAAATGGTGCTAGTGAAACTAAAGACCAAGTTTTACAAGAAGGTAGAGAAGGAAAGAAAGAAGTAACATATAGAGTAAAATATCAAAATGATATAGAAATAGAAAGAACAGAAGTAAGTTCTGTAGTACTTGAAGAACCAGTAAATAAAATAGTTCAAGTAAGAGCTAAACAAACAACATCAAGAAGTTCAAGTGGTAGAACTTATATATCTGGAAGTGTAGCAGAATATCAAGCTTATGCAAGAGCAAGATGTAGTGCATATGGTTGGTCAACTGCAGACTTTAACTGTTTAGTTGCTCTTTGGAACAAAGAAAGTAAATGGAATCCTAATGCATACAATGCAAGGTCAGGTGCATATGGAATACCACAAGCATTACCAGCAAGTAAAATGGCTACAGCAGGAACAGATTACAGAACAAATTATAAGACTCAAATAAATTGGGGATTAAGTTATATAAGCTCAAGATATGGTTCTCCATCAGCAGCATGGAGCCACTCAAAATCTAAAGGTTGGTACTAAAAATTAAGCCAATGGATTGGTAATTACAATATGTAATAGCTAATTCATTGGCATTTTTTATAGAAAGGAAAATATTATGAAATTAATATCATGGAACGTAAATGGATTAAGAGCAGTTGTAAATAAAGGATTTAAAGAATTTTTTAAAGAAATAGATGCAGATATATTTTGTATTCAAGAAACCAAAATGCAAGAAGCACAGTTAGATGAAAATATTTTAGAAATATTTGAAGGCTATAATGCTTATTGGAATAGTGCAGAGAAAAAGGGATATTCTGGTACAGCAATTTTTACTAAACAAAAACCTTTAAATGTAACTTATGGAATTGGAAAAGGAGAGCATGATAAAGAGGGAAGAGTAATAACATTAGAATTTGAAAAGTTCTATTTTATAACCTGCTATACTCCAAATTCAGGAAGAGAACTTGCAAGACTAAATTATAGAATGACTTGGGAGGAGGCATTTAGAAAATATTTAAAAGAGCTAGACAAGAAAAAACCTGTTATAATATGTGGAGACCTAAATGTTGCACATAAAGAAATAGATTTAAAAAATCCAAAAACAAACAGAAGAAATGCGGGTTTTACAGATGAAGAAAGAGAAAAAATGACAGAATTGATAAAAGCAGGCTTTACAGATACTTACAGATATTTATATCCAGACAAAGAAAACGTATATACTTGGTGGTCATATATGGGGCAGGCCAGAGAAAAAAATGTAGGTTGGAGAATAGACTACTTTCTAACATCTGATAGAATAAAGAGTAAAATTAAAGAAACATATATATTTGATGAAATTCTTGGAAGTGACCATTGTCCAATAGGATTAGAAATAGGAGGAATGTTATGAAAAAAATAAAAAATGGAACTAAATGGTTATATTGGTTTACTTTAATAGTATCCATAGTTGTAGTATACAAAGTATTAGATAATTTTACAGGTATAGGGGAATGGCTAAGAGGATTAATGCAGGTTATAAAACCCTTCTTAATGGCAGTACTTGTAGCATATCTACTATATATGCCATGTAGGAAAATCGAAGCCCTATACAAAAAAAACAAAGTGCTAAGAAAAAAAGCAAGAGGACTATCAGTTGCAACAACATATATGCTTACATTATTAGTACTTGCATTATTAATGAAAACTATCTTTCCAATGTTGTATGATAGCATAGTAGACTTAGCAGGAAAGCTACCAGGATACTATGATAGTGCAATTAAATACATAGAAAATCTACCAGAAGATAACATATTAAAAAATGATGTAGTACAAAATGCAATAACAAAACTACAAGAAGTAAACATAGCAGAATTATTAAATTTAGACAATATAACAATGTATATAGAAAAAGTAATAGGAATAGCAAATGGAATATTTAATGCCTTTGTAACAATAATAGTTTCAATATATATTTTACTAGAAAGAACAGAAATTTTAAAATTTGTAAAACGTCTAAATAGTAGCTTATTTAGTGAGAAAAAATGTACAACAATAAATCGCTATTTCGAAAAAGGAAATGATATATTCTTTAAATACATTTCTGGGCAAGTGCTAGATTCAATAATAGTAGGAATAATAATGTCAATAACATTATCAATAATGGGTGTAGAATATTCAGTATTACTAGGATTCCTAATAGGACTATTCAACTTAATACCATACTTTGGAGCAATAATAGCAGTAATAGTAGCATGTTTAATAACAATCTTTACAGGAGGAATTACTCAAGCAATATGGGTAGCAGTAGTTCTTGTAGTACTACAACAAATTGATGCAAATATTATAAACCCTAAAATAATAAGAGATGCACTAAAAATAAGCAAAATCCTAATAATTTTCTCAATAACACTAGGAGGAGCATACTTCGGAGTGCTAGGAATGTTCCTAGGGGTGCCAGTAATAGCAGTAATAAAAATGATGTTAGATGACTATATAGAAAGAAACGAAAAAGAAATTACAAAATTTAGTGACTAAAAAATGTGATTAAAAAGATTAAAGTATTGTAATTTGTGATTTTCTATTATACGATAAATTTGAAAATGTAAAAATAATTAAAAAATATAGGGGAGGCGAACTTAGTGCGTCTCCCAATTGTAGATTTATTGATTTTTACTTGACAAATTTCATAAAAAAATATATAATTTCCCCATAAAAGGGGAGATTTTGTTATGAAAAAATTTAAAACAATTTCTTTATTAATATTAATATCAATTATAGCTTTAGGTTCAACAGTATTCGCAGTAACAGGAACAGTTAATGCACCAAGTGGACTAGTTTTAAGAGGAGAAGCAAGCAAAGAAGGAACTCCACTTGACACAGTTCCAGACAAAACAGAATTAGAGATAATAAAAGATACTGGAGAGTGGTGCAAGGTCACATATAATGGCAAAACAGGATATCTTTTTGGTCAATATGTAAATAGAAAAGAAACACCACCCCAAACGCCTATAACTCCAGAAACTCCAGAAGTAACAGATTCAAATTCAGTACAAGCAAAAAGCAAAATAAAAGTATATATGATTCCTGTTATAACTTCAACAGTTATAAATGAAATAGAACCAAATGCCCAAATTACAATAGAAAAACAAATAACAAACTGGTCATATATTGTATCAGGAGATATTCAAGGTTGGGTAAGAACTTATGGAGTACAAAATGAAATACCTGCTCCTGCAACAACACCAGAAGCTCAAAAGCCAGAAGAACCAACACCTAAGATACCAGAAACGCCAACAATACCAACAAATGAAGAGCCAGAAAAACCAGCAACAACTCCAGCAAATAATAGTGGAGCAAGTGAAACAGTTGTAAACAATGTTAAAGGCTTTGTAGCAGTAGATTATGCTAATATAAGAAAAGATGCTTCAACAAATTCTCAAATTATAACAACACTAACAAAAGGCACATCATTTACAATTACAGCCGAAACAGAGGACTGGTACAAAATAACATATACAGGACTTGATGGAACAGTATATGTAGGTTACATCTATAAAAATCTAGCAACAAAATAGAAGGTGATAATTATAAAAAGACCAATTGCAACAATTTTAATTGGAGCAATAATTGGAATAATATATGGGCTATACTTTAAAACAAGTATAGCCACAACTGTTATTCTATTAGCATTTTTGCTCTTCCTAATTCAAAAAAATAGATATAAAACATTTTTCTTTTTTGCAAAACGCAGAAAAATTTTCCTAGTAATTTTTATATCAGCAATTATTTCAAATGTATATTTAAATCTAACAAATTCTAAATATGAAAAAGTCTATAAAGAAAATTCCAAGAACATAAAAACAGTAGCAACAGTTATAAGTGAGGCAAAGGAAACAGAATATTATTATAGTTACAAAATTAAAGTGGATAGCAAAGCCTTTATGCTCTATGTAAATAAGAATTATCCACAGAAATTAAAATACGGGATGTGTATAAGTTTAGCAGGAACATACTCAAAACCAACAGAGGCCAGAAATTACAAGGGGTTTAATTATAAAGAATATTTAAAAACTAAAAAGATCTATGGCTCAATTAAAGCAGGAAAAATTAATGTAATAAAGGAAAACAACGTAAATTTAATCTCAAAGATTAGTAATGATATTAGAAATAAAATCATAAGTACAGCTAAAAGTATTTTGCCAAATAAAACAAGCAGTTTAATTGTGGGAATATTGATAGGAGAAAAGGATAGCATTTCAGAAGAGGTTACAAATAGCTTTCGTAAGTCAAGTATATCGCATATCTTAGCAATATCTGGAACACACATTTCATACATAGTACTTGGAGTAAGCTTTTTATTAACTAAAAGCAAAACTCCTAAAAAGATAATGCATATCACAACAATACTAGTGCTTATACTATATATGCTTATAACAAGTTTTATACCATCTGTTATACGAGCGTGCATTATGGGAATTATAATTATATTATCAAGAAGTGTTTATAGAAAGGCAGATATTTACATATCCATATCGATTTCCTTATTAATTATTTTAATAGATAATCCATTTGCAATAAAAGATGTAGGATTACAGCTATCATATTTAGGCACATTAGGAATTGTCACTTTAAGCAAACCAATATCAAAATTTTTAAAGAAATATATTAAAGAAAAAATAGCTACAATACTTGCAGTAACTATATCAGCACAAATAATGGTATTACCAGTAACAATACTAAACTTTAATGAAATATCAACAGTATTTTTAATTTCAAATATTTTAGCAGTACCACTATCAGGAGCAATAATACTATTTGGATTTGCTAACATATTTATAGGAATGGTATCACTTAAAATAGGAAAAACACTAGCAATTTTTACACATAGCCTTGTACAATTACTTATTTGGATTGCAGAATATATTTCAAAAATTTCCTTTTCAAGTATTACAGTAACTACACCAAGCATTGTAACAATTATTACATATTACATACTTATTTATATTTTTTACAAACATAAAACAAACTGGTTTAGAAGAAAAGCAATAATGGGGTTTGCCATACTTGTAGTTTGCATTATAATACTAACGAGCCTACTAATTAAACCATTTAAGATACACTTTGTTGATGTTGGACAACGGAGATTGTACTGTTATTACAACACCTTCTAGAAAAAATATTGTAATTGATACTGGAGAGGAAGAGAATGTTGTTACAAAATATTTATTAGATAGAAAAATTAAAAATATAGATTACCTAATGATATCACATTTTGATTCTGATCACTGCAAAAACTCACTAGAAATAATGAAAAGATTAAAAGTAAAAAATGTTATAATTGCTAAACAAGCTGAGAATAGCAAAGAATTCCAAGAGACTATTGAAATAGTAAGAAAAAAGAGAATCAACCTATTAGTAGTGCAAGCAGGGGATACAATAAATGTAGATAAAGATGTCTATATAAAAATACTTTGGCCAAAGAACTCAGATTTTGTAAGAAATAATTCACTAAACAATAATTCAATTGTAGCAAAATTATATTATAAGAATTTCAACATACTATTTACGGGGGATATAGAGCAAATAGCTGAAAAGCAACTCATAGAGAGCTATAACGAGCAAATACTAAAATCAACTGTATATAAAGTACCTCATCATGGTTCAAGAACATCTTCAACAGAAGAGTTTATAAAAGCAGTATCGCCTAAAATATCATTAATATGTGTAGGTGAAAACAACAAATTTGGGCATCCAAATAGTGAGATTATAGAACGCCTACAAACTTACGGAAGTAAGATTTATAGAACAGATTTGCAAGGGGAAATTACAATAAAAGTTAATAAAAATGGAAAAGTAAAAATAGAAACATATGTATAATAATGAAAAATCAGGTTATTATAAAAACGGTGGTAAATATGAAAAAGTATATTTTTATTGCATTAATACTAGCTTTAATTCTAAGCTTTTTATTAGGTGTATATTTATATAAATCAAAACAAATAAATGAACAAATAGCGTTTGAAGCAGAATTTAGTAAAAGCGAAAATGTAATAAAACAGGCAGAAGAGATAATTAAAGAAACCAGTAGTAGTGAATATAAAACAACACCTAATACTAAAGTAATTGAAAAGAAATACTATAAAGATTGTAAACATCTAATGCAAGAAGAACAAATAATAAAAGAAAATTTAATAAACAAGACACAATCAGAGTTTCAAATTGAATATATAGGGTGGGAGATACAAAAATTTACTCCAAGTGAAATCGCAATATATAAAGAAATAAATGATTTCTGCAATGAGCATTATCTGTTAAAAGATTTAAATGGAGAAATAGTTGTTTACAAACTAGATAAATACGGAAACGCAAAAGAAATTATACAGGAAACAGGAATCCAAACAAAATACCTCTCAGAAATAGATATTGAAAATTTAAAAAAAGGTATAAAGGCATTTGGAAACAAGAAATTAAAACAGGCACTAGAAGACTTTGAATAATTGAATTAACATAAAAAATGTGATACAATATAAATATAATCTTTTAAAGGAGGATTAAGATGTCAGTACGGTTTATAGGAATTAAATTAGTAAATGAGGAAGGAAATAATCTTAGATATTCCTTCAAAAAACTAAGAAATGCATGCCTTTGTTCTTCTTATAAAAGCGTAAGAATATTTGATATTGTTTCTGAAGGGGTAAAGGAAGTGACAAACTATAATCTTACAAGATATGGAATCAGAGATAGCCCTGTATTTAGTGAACTAGAAAAAGCAATATTAAAAGATTCAAGATATCAAGCTAGAAGAGAAGAAGTATTGAAAAAGGAGCTTTTAGAGAGGAAAAAAAGAGAACAAAGCCGATTACCATATATAGGAATTGGAGAGTATTATAATAGAAAAAGACTATTAAAGTATTATTATCGTAAGTATGCATGTTTCCGTGAACATTGACATAAAAATGAACCATTTAATAATGGTTCATTTTTATTTGGTGCACCATCACAGATTCGAACTGTGGACCTTGGCATTAAGAGTGCCCTGCTCTACCAACTAAGCTAATGGTGCATTTGTTTTTTATTTTAATAAATAGCTAATAATTATTGGAGGCGACACCCGGATTTGAACCGGGGAATCAGAGTTTTGCAGACTCGTGCCTTACCACTTGGCTATGTCGCCATACTTTATTATATGCTAATGAATAATGAATAATGAATAATATTACATTTATGGAGCGGAAGACGGGGCTCAAACCCGCGACCTATGCCTTGGCAAGGCATCGCTCTATCAACTGAGCTACTTCCGCATATACTTTAGAAGCAAAGCAATACTATAATAACAAAATTAAGTAAAAAAGTCAAGACTTAGCTAGAAAAATTCTAAAAATGCCAGCTTTTTTACATAATCAGTTGAAAAATTAAGTTATTTATAGTATAATAAAATAGTTAAAGAAATCTAAAAACATTTTTAATAAAAAGCAATATAATCTTACGGAAATATGGGATTTGACCTATATTTTGACTTATATATATATATATAATTAAAATGTAAAAAAAATGTCACATTTTTGCGAGTAAAATGTATCCAAACTGCCCGTAAGCAAGTAACTAATAGAACTTAACAATTTTAAAAAAGACATATTGACATTTATATAAAAAAATATATAATAATTACAAAATAAGGAGAGTAATATGAAGAAATCAAAGGTATTATTAATTTTTGTATTTGTATTGATGGTATTAGCCATATTAAGTGGTCGAGCTTATGCAACAAACACTATGAATTTAAACATAACTAACATAAGACCATACACTTCAAAGGAGTATACAGTAACAACACCAAATGGAAATGTGCATACGATATTTAAAATAATTAAAAATAATGGAACAACCTATGTTTATGAAGATGCTCTATATTGCTTAAGAAGCGGGTTGGGTTTTGGAAATTCTGCAAATGTTAACAATCTAAATTCAAATGGACATTTAGATAATGATGTAACATATACAGAAAGCTATAATCTAAAAACAGATGCAACATCAGTAATGAATTACTATAGAAATACAATACAATACAATATATCAAATAATGAGTACAATGCTATGCTTTGGATAATAGATAATATGTATTTACCAGAACACAAAGATAGTACTCAAATGAAAGAAAAATTAATGAAGAAAGCAGATATAGTAAATCCTATATTAAATGATGATGATATAGAATTTGTACAACAAATGGCATTATGGTATTTTGCAAACTATGATGAAAATGGAGAGCAAAATTCACTTTCATTAGCTGATACATATGTACTAAGCAATGCAACAAAAATTAATGATGAATCGCTTACTGAAGAACAACAAAGACAAATAGATGCTTTATATAACTATTTTGTAAATAATGCAAAGACAAACGCATCAAACTATGGTGTAGGTGGAATAAGAGATATAGCACCTATAAAACCACAAGTAAATGTTAATAGTTCTTCAAAAGCAGTAACTATAGATAACGGATACACAGTAATTGGACCATTTAGTATAAATGAAACAGTAGGAAATGTAGATTATGAACTAACAATAACAGTAAAAGATAAAAATGGAAAAATAATACCAGAAAAACAAGGAGATTTACCAATAATATATATTGTAAAAAATCCAACAGATATGACAACAGATATAAGTACATTAAAAGAAACAATGGGTCAAGGAGATTTCTATTTAAAAATTTCAAATCAATATAATACAGAATATGATTTAACAGATGCAACAATAGAAACAAAATGTGTATATGATAAGATATACAAAACAACAGCAACATTATGGTTAGCAAATGAACAAGAACAACCAGTAATTAAAGTTGAAAAAGAAGAAGTACTTGAAGGAAAGATAAATATAAACATAAATAAAGTAGACCAAAATGAAAATTTATTATCAGGAGCAGCCTTTACAATTATTACAGGAGACAGACAAGTAATAACTTTAACAAATAATGGAGATGGAACATTTAGCACAGGAGATATAGAAATAACAGAAGAGGGACAAGAATTTACATTCGAAATAGAAGAAATAACAGTTCCAAATGGATACCTTGGATTAACAGAACCAATTAGAATAAAAATAACAACAAAGAAAAGTGAAGATGGTACAAAATATGTAATAAATGAAATGAAATTTTTAGATGCATCAGGAAAAGAAATAAATAGTGTAGCAGGTGTAACTTATGAAATAGTAGACAATACAATAACTCTAAAAGTTCAAAATGAAAAACTAAAAGTATTTGATTTAGCTCTTCGTAAGTTTATTACAAAAGTAAATGGAAAAGAAGTTGAATCAAGAGAACCGAAAGTAGACACAAGCAAATTAAATACAGTAGATGAAGCAACAGGTAAAACAATAACAACAGCAAAATATACACATTCAAAGGAACCAGTTGTAGTAAAACAAGGAGATATCGTAACATACAAAATAAGAGTATATAATGAAGGCGAAATAAATGGATATGTAGCAAAAGTAGAAGATTATATACCAGAAGGATTAGGATATTTAATAGACTATAAAGCAAATACTGATAATTTCTGGGTCCCAGTAACAGATAATACGACAGAAACGATTGATTTAGTTGGAGAACAAGGATTATATAAATCAGAGAATACTGTAAAAAATTTATCAACAACAGATTTCTATTCAAAAGATAGTTTAAAAGATGTAAAAATCTTAGTTGGTGAAGCAAAAATATCTTCAACAGCTTTAGAAGATGAGATTATAAAATCATATAATCCAGAACTAAAGTCTACTGATATTGGTGAAACTGACCAATGGCAACAATCAACTAATGGAACAGATGGATTATATTATAGGGACATAGAAATAACGTGTATAGTTCTTAAAGAAGATACATTTAAAGGAACATTAATAAACATAGCAGAAATTGAACAATTTAAGGCAGTAGACGAAAATGATGAAGAAATATATATAACAGATAGGGATTCAACGCCAGATGATGTAGATAGGGATAATTATAATCCACCAGCAGATAATAGTACATACCAAGAAGATGATGACGATTATGAACCATTGAAATTAAGATGCTTTGACTTAGCATTAAGAAAATTCATAACGGCAGTAAACGATGAAGATGTAAACACAAGAATACCAGTTCCAAAGGTTGATACAGATGGAAAAATTAAATATGAACACGATAAAACACCTGTATATGTAGCAAATAGCGATATAGTAACATACACAATAAGGGTATACAATGAAGGAACAGTTTTAGGATATGTAATGGAATTATCAGATGATATTCCAGATGGATTAGAATTTATGCCAGAACATCCGACAAATCAAGAGTATAAATGGATAATGATAGACCAAGATGGAAAAGAAACTTCAGATGCGTCAAAAGCTGTTGAAATAAGAACAAAATACTTAGAAAATACATTATTAAATCCATATGATCCAACAAAAGAAATAAGTGAAACAAACCCAGATCATGCAGAAGTAAAAGTAGTATTTAAAGTAGTAGAAGAAAAGATAACACAACCAGATAGAATTGTAATAAATAAAGCACAAATAACTGATGATAAAGCAGTAGATGAAGATGGAAATGAAATAGACGTAGATGATGAAGATTCAGTACCAGATGAGTGGAATGAAGGTGAAGACGACCAAGATATTGAGAAGATTTACGTAAAAAAATTTGACTTAGCGTTGTTAAAATGGGTAACACAAACAATAGTTACAGTAGATGGAAAAACCACAGTAACAGACACAGGCTTTACACCATATGATAATCCAGAACCAGTAGCAAAAGTTGTAATAGACAAGAAGAAATTAAACAAAACAACGGTAAAATTTGTGTATAACATAATAATAACAAATGAAGGCGAAATCCCAGGATATGCAACAGAGATAACTGATTACATACCAGAAGGATTAGAATTTGTACAAGAAGATAACCCTATTTGGACAAAAGTAGGAGATAACAAAATTACAACAAGAGCACTTGAACAAACCTTGCTAAATCCAGGAGAAAGTGCAACTTTAGAAGTAGTATTCACATGGAAAAAAGGAGCCAATAACTTAGGACTAAAGACAAATATAGCAGAAATAAGTGAGGACTACAACGACAAAGGTTCAAAGGATATAGACTCAACACCAGACAATGTAAAAACAGAAGATTATGATAAACAACAAGAAGACGATGACGACAAAGCATTAGTAATCTTAGAATTAAAAACAGGTGGAAGTGCATCATACATGTGGCTAGGATTAACAGTATTAATAATACTAGCAGGAGGAATATTACTAATAAAGAAATATGTTTTATAATAAAATAGTAATGTTGACAATAAAATGTTATTTATATTAAAAAAAGAAGTCTAAGATATTGTATTTTAGACTTCTTTGTTATATAATAATATAGTTCGAAATAGGAGGTAAAGATGAGCTTCATAGAAGAAATTAAGGAAAGAGCACGCAAACAAATTAAAACAATTGTATTGCCAGAAGCAATGGATTTAAGAGTACTAACAGCAACAGATATAATTTGCAAAGAAGATTTTGCAAAGGTAGTATTAATTGGAAATGAAGAGGAAATTGTAAAACTTGCAAAAGAAAACAATTTAGACATATCAAAAGTAAAAATTCTAGAACCTTCTAATTCTGAAAAGTATGAAGAATATGTAAATACATTTTATGAATTGAGAAAAGCTAAAGGTATGACAATTGAGCAAGCAAAAGAACTATTATTAGAACCAATATATTTTGGAATGATGATGGTAAAAAATGGAGATGCTGATGGTTTAGTATCAGGAGCAGCACACTCAACAGCAGATACCTTAAGACCTGCACTTCAGATATTAAAAACAAAACCAGGAACAAAGCTTGTATCAACTTTTAATTTAATGATAGTTCCAAATTGTGAATATGGAAACAATGGAGTATTTATATTTTCAGATTGTGGTTTAAATCCAAAACCAAATAGCGATGAATTATCTGAAATAGCAATATCTTCAGCTGAAAGTTATAAACAATTAGTATGCGATATTCCTAAAGTAGCAATGCTTTCATATTCAACATATAGAAGTGCTTCATCAGAAGATGTAGACAAGATTAGAGAGGCAACAAAATTAGCAAAAGAAAAAGCACCAGATTTATTAATAGATGGGGAAATGCAACTAGATAGTGCAATAGTTCCAAGTGTAGGAAAAAGTAAAGCACCAGGAAGTAATGTTGCAGGAAAAGCAAATATATTAATATTTCCAGATTTAAATGCAGGAAACATAGGATATAAACTAGTAGAAAGATTAGCAAAAGCAGAAGCATATGGACCAGTATGTCAAGGAATGGCAAAGCCAGTAAACGATTTATCTAGAGGCTGCAAAGCCGAGGATATTGTGGGAGTTGTAGCTATTACAGCATTACAAGCACAATAAAAAGTATTTTATGGAAAGAGTATAATATACAAAATACTCTTTAAAAGAGGAAAAGGAGAGATTTAAAATGAAAATTTTAGTAATTAACTGTGGAAGTTCATCTTTAAAATATCAATTGATAAATATGGAGGATAATAATGTTTTAGCTTCAGGAAAGTGTGACAGAATTGGGGTTAAATCAATAGAAAGCCCATACATAGAATATAAAAAAGACGGAAAGAAAATAAAAGAAGATGTTGCTCTACCAAATCACACAGTAGCTTTTGAATTAATAATGAAGTATTTACTTGATCCAGAAATTGGAGTAATAAAAGATGTAAGCGAAATAGATGCAATAGGACATAGAATTGTGCATGGAGGTCCAAATTTTACAAAAACAACAGTTGTAACAGACGAAGTATTAAAAGAATATAACACATCAATAGAATATGCACCACTACACAATCCAGCACATTTACAAGGTATTAATGCATGTATGAAATTAATGCCAGGTACACCAGAAGTATTAGTATTTGATACATCATTCCATACAACAATTCCAGAATATGCAGCTCTTTATGCAATTCCTTATGAGTACTATGAAAAATATGCAATAAAAAGATATGGAGCACATGGAAGTTCACATAAATTCATAGCAGAAGAAGCAGCTAAAAGACTTGGAAAGAAAAAAGAAGATATAAATATAATATCATGCCACTTAGGAAATGGAGCAAGTATTGCAGCAATTAAAGGAGGAAAGTGTGTAGATACATCAATGGGATTAACACCGCTTGAAGGACTAGTAATGGGAACAAGGTCAGGAGATTTAGACCCAGCAGTACTTGAATTTGTTATGAAAAAAGAAAATTTAACAATAGACGAGATGATGACAGTCTTAAACAAAAAATCAGGATTACTTGGAATATCTCAAATAACAGGAGATGTAAGAGATTTAAAACACATAGCAGCAGAAGGCAACAAACAAGCACAACTTGCAATAGATATGTTTGCATATAGAGTAAAAAAATATATTGGAGCATATATGGCAGTATTAGGTCATGTAGACGCAATTGTATTTGAAGGTGGAATTGGAGAACACAACTTTGATGTTGTAAATAAATGTGTAGAAGGTCTAGAATCACTAGGAATAGTATTTGACAGTTCACACAATAGTGAAGAAGTATATGAAGGATATTTAAGTACACCAGAATCAAAGATAAAAATGCTTGCAATTTCAACAAACGAAGAACTAGAAATAGCAAGAGAGACAATGAATGCTATAAAATAGAGATTAAAAATTAGAGGTTAGAGTTTAGAAAATCTAACCTCTCTATACTATATGGAGGGCACATGAATACATTAATTGTAACTCGGAGGTAAAATAAATAAAAATTTTTTAAAAAGGCACCTAAATAACAACAAGTATGATATAATAATAGCTGTAGATAAAGGACTAGACATTCTAAGCACTTTAAATATAAAAGTAAATTACATAATAGGAGACTTTGATTCAATAAACAAGGAAATACTAGAAAAATACAAAAACACAGATGCTAAAATACAAAAATTAAATAAAGAAAAGGATTTTACAGACACAAGTGTAGCATTAAACTTAGCAATTGAGAAAGGCTCTAAAAATATTACAATAATAGGTGCAATTGGAACAAGAATAGATCATACTATTGCCAATATTCATATATTAAAAGAAACACTCAACAAAAATATAAAAGCTAAAATTATAAATGAGAAAAATGAAATAGAGTTACTAAATAAAGAAACTAAAATAGAAAAAGATAATAGGTACAAATATATTTCAATAATACCTTTTACAGATACTGTAACAGGATTAACGATAACAGGAATGAAATACCATTTAAAAAATTATACACTACAAATAGGAACTAGTTTAGGAGTAAGCAACGAACAGATAGAAAATTATGCAAAAATTCAAATTAGAACAGGGATAATAATATTAATAAAATCAAGAGATTAAGGAGAAAAAATGGAATTAAAAGCTTTTGAAAAAGAAATTAATTATAACTTTTCAAATATCCAACTACTAAAAACAGCATTTACACATACCTCATATGCAAATGAAAGAAAAACAGAGAGCAACGAGAAACTAGAATTTTTGGGGGATGCTATTTTAGAATTCACAGTAAGCGATTATTTGTATAAAAATCACAAAAATCTAAAAGAAGGTGAAATGACAAAAGTAAGAGCAACAGTAGTATGTGAAGAAAGTTTACACCAAATAGCATTAGAATACCATTTTGACGAATTATTATATTTAGGAAAAAGCGAAAAATTAAGCGGAGGAAGCAAAAAAACTGCAATACTTGCAGATAGTGTAGAGGCAGTTATAGCAGCACTTTTCATAGATGGTGGGCTAGAGGTAGCAAAAAGATTTATAATTGAAAACTTAAAAGAACCAATAAAACAAGCAAGTAAAAATGTAGGACAAAAAGATTATAAAACAGTTTTGCAAGAAGAACTACAAAAACATGGAAGTGTTGAAATAGAATATATAATAATAAAAGAAGAAGGACCAGACCACAATAAAAGATTCGTAGCAGAAGTAAGATGCAACAAAAAATATCTAGCAACAGGAACAGGAAGTACAAAAAAACAAGCAGAGATGGATGCTGCACGTGTTGCTTTGCAAAGAAAGTAGAATTTGTACCAAAATTCAAAAAAACTTATATAAAATGGAGGTAAGAAATGTCAAGACAATACGTAATACCCGTATTTATACCACACTTAGGGTGCCCAAATGACTGTATATTTTGCAATCAAAAAAGTATAAGTGGACAGATGAAACAAATAACAGAAGAAGAGGTAGAAAAAACAATACAAGAATTTTTACATAGTTTTAAAGAAGAAAAACTATATACAGAAATTGCCTTCTTTGGAGGAAGTTTTACAGGCATAGATATTGAACTACAAGAAAGATTGCTAAAAGTTGCATATAAATATGTGCAGAAAAAAAAGGTAGATGGAATAAGAGTATCAACAAGACCAGATTATATAAATAAAGATGAATTAAAACTACTAAAAAAATATGGAGTAAAAACAATAGAACTAGGAGTTCAATCTACAAATGATTATATACTACAAAAGGCTAAGAGAGGGCATACTTTTGAAGATGTAAAACGAGCATCAAAACTTATAAGAAGATATGGATTTACACTAGGACATCAAATGATGATAGGACTTCCAGAAAGCACATGGTTAGACGAATTAAATACAGCCAAAGACTTAGCAAAATTGAAACCAAAAATAGTAAGATTATATCCGGTATTGATAATAAAACATACAGAACTTGAAAAAGAATTTGCAAAAGGCGAATATGTTCCAATTACTTTAGAACAGGCAGTAGAAAGATGCAAAGAGTTATATTATTTCTTTGATAAAAAGAAAATAAATGTAATAAGAATGGGCTTGCAAAATACAGACATAATATCAAACCCAGAAAATATAAATAGTGAAGTTGTTGCAGGACCATATCATGAAGCTTTCGGACAACTTGTAGAAGATAGCATTTGGTATGATAAAATTTTATCAGCAATAAAGAAGGTAAATACAAAGGTTGCAGAAGTTGAAATAGAAGTAAATCCAAATGATGTAAATAATATAATTGGGCATAAAAAAGAAAATATACAAAAGTTTAAAGAGCTTTATGAAGTTGATGTTAAAATAAAGCAAGAGTTTAGCATTAGACCAGGAAAATTTAATTTAAACATAGTGAAAACATATAAAGAATTTTTAGATGATTAATCAAGAAGGAAATAGAAAATGAAATCAAAATATATAAATTTTAAACAAAACAAAAATTATGAAGAACTAAAAGCTCCAGCAGAAGCTATAAGGGAAGGAAAACTTGTTATATTTCCAACTGAAACAGTATATGGAATAGGCGCAAATGCTATTGATGAAGAAGCAGTAAGAAACATATACATAGCAAAAGGAAGAGCAAGTGATAATCCACTAATAGCTCACATTTCTGATATAAAGATGCTAGATGATTTAGTTCTTGAGGTTGGAGAGATTGAAAGAAAGTTAATAAAAAATTTCTGGCCAGGTCCATTAACAATAGTATTTAACAAGAAACCAATTGTACCAGATATTATAACAGGAGGACTAGATACTGTTGCAGTAAGAATGCCAAGCAATGAAATTGCACACAAATTAATAGAATACTCAAATTGTCCAATAGCAGCACCAAGTGCAAATATATCAGGAAAACCAAGTGGCACACAAATAGAAGATATAATAGAGGAACTAGATGGTAAAGTAGAATATATAATTGATAATGGAAAGGTAGATATTGGAGTAGAATCCACAGTAATAAGAGTAGTAGATAATGTAGTACATATATTAAGACCAGGAAAAATAACACCAGAAGATATAGAAGAATTGGGAATACCAGTATATATTGAAAAGCAAATATTACGGTGAATATAAAGAGGGAGAGAAAGTAATGTCACCAGGGATAAAATATAAACATTATGCTCCAACAACAAAAAGCATTTTAGTATATAGCAAAGAAAATGATAAAATGATAGAAAAAATAAAAGAACTTGCTCAAAACAAAAACGTAGTAATATTATGCAAAACAAAAAATTTAAATAAATACAATGCACAAAACAAATTGAGTATGGGAGATACATTAGAAGAAATAAGCCACAATATATTTGCTGTTTTAAGAAAAGCAGATAAATATAATGCAGAATTAATATTAATTGAAGGTGTAGAAAAAAAAGGCCTAGGACTAGCTATAATGAACAGATTAATACGTGCCTGTGCACATGAATTTATAGATATATAATCAAAATAAATAAAAATATCCTAAAGCAAAAAGGGGAGTAAATTTGGAAATAAAAGGACAAATAACAGACATAATTTATGAAAATGAAATAAATGGATATATGGTGGCAGAATTCAACACAGCAGAAGAGAACACAGTTATAACAGGTTATCTGCCATTTATTAATAATGGGGACACTTTAAAACTAACAGGAAAATTTGTAACACATCCAGAATATGGGAGGCAATTTAAAATAGATACTTTTGAAAAAATAATGCCAGAAACCCTAGAAGCATTAGAAAGGTATCTCGCAGGTGGAATAATTAGTGGAGTAGGTCCTGCAACAGCAAAAAAAATAATAGAAAAATTTGGAGAAGAAACTTTACAAGTTTTAAGATTTGAACCAGATAAGCTTGCAAAAGTGAAAGGTATAAATGCTGCAAAAGCAGTAAAAATATCTGAGGAATTTACTGAAAAATGGGATTTATGGGAAATTGTAGGATTTTTAGAAAAGTTTGGAATATCAGCCAACAACAGCAAAAAGGTGTATGAAACTTTTGGAAAGGATGCAATAACCCAAATTGAGGCAAATCCATATATGTTATTAGATATAACATATGGAGTAGATTTTAAAAAAATTGATAAAATGGCTTTAGATTTAGGCCTAGCAATAGATGATGCAAAAAGGATAGAGAGTGCAATTACATATAGTCTAGCAATAGCAACAAACAATGGAAATACTTGTGTAGAAAAACAAAATTTGATAACCTTTGTAGCGAACTTATTAAATGTAGAACAAAAGCATATTGAAAACTGTATAATTAATCTAAAAGCCAGAGAAAAGATAGATATAGAAAATATAGAAGATATTGAATGGATATATCTAAAAAGCCTTTTTGTTTGTGAAAAGAATATAGCAGAAAAACTATCAATTTTGAAAAATTCCAAGAATGTAAAGAAAATAAAAGATTTTGATAAAAAATTTAAAGAAGAAGAAAAGAAATCTGATATAGTATTATCTAAAAAACAAGAAGAAGCAATAAAAGCTGTGAATGATAATAATGTTTGCATAATTACAGGTGGGCCAGGTACAGGTAAAACAACTATAATAAAATTTATAATTGAATTGTATAAAAGAGAAGGAAAAAAGGTTGTATTATGTGCTCCAACTGGTAGAGCAGCAAAGAGAATGAGTGAAGCAACAGGAGAGGAGGCAACAACAATACATAGACTCTTAGCTCTAGGAAAAATGGAGGAAACACTTGGAATTGAAAGAGTAGATTATTATATAGATCCAATTGATTGTGATGTAATAATAGTAGATGAAATGTCTATGGTAGATGTTTTTTTAATGAATTATATATTAAGAGGGCTATATATAGGTACAAAACTAATCTTGGTAGGAGATATAAACCAATTACCATCAGTTGGTCCAGGAAATATTTTAAAAGATATTATAAATTCAGAAATGATTGAAACAATAGAATTAAATGAAATATTTAGACAAGCTGCACAAAGTCAAATAATAACAAATGCACACAAAGTAAATAAAGGAGAAAACTTTCTTTTATTATCTAAAGAAGAGCAGAAGGGAAAACTTCAAGATTTTTTCTATGTAAATGAAACTTCAACGAATAAAATGCTAGAAGATGTTATATCCTTGTGTTCAGGTAGGCTTAAGAAATATGGCGATTATGATTTTTTCAAAGACATACAAGTTCTAACACCAACAAAAAAAGGAAAGTTAGGAACAAAAGAATTAAATAAAGAATTACAAAATGCTCTAAACCCAACACTAAATGGCAAAAATATGGATACACAAGAAGACTTAGAAAATATTAAACATAGAAAGCAAGGAGATAGAGTTTTTCTAGTAGGAGATAGGGTTATGCAAGTAAAAAATAACTATGATATCTACTGGGAAAGAAATAATAAAGAAAATGGAACAGGGATATTTAATGGAGAGCTAGGGATAGTCAAAAACATTGATGATTATTCAAAACAGGTAGAAGTACAATTTGATGATGAAAAAGTGGCATGGTATGAATATAGTGATTTGGAACAATTAGAACACAGCTATTCAATAACAATACACAAATCACAAGGGAGCGAATTTGATGTAGTAATAATGTGCTTACCACCAGCAGCACCAATGTTATTAACAAGGAACTTACTATATACAGGTATCACAAGAGCAAAAAAATTACTAATAATACTTGGAACAAAAGCAACAGTTGAACATATGATACAAAATACAGAAACGAAGAAACGTAATACAGGACTAGAGCATAAGCTAAGACAGCTATTAAAATAAAGGGGTAGATGTATGTTAGATTTATTAAAAGATGCAAAATACATAAAAGGTGTAGGACCAAACAGAATAAAGCAACTAAATAAATTAGGAATATATACCTTAGAAGATGTAATAACATATTATCCAAGAGGATACGAAAATAGAGGTATAAAAAAGAACATAGCAGACTTAGTTGATGGAGAAGAGGCACTAATAGTTGCAAAGTGTGTATCAAAAATGACAGAAATTAAAATAAGAAAAAATATGAGTATTTACAAATTAATTGTAAGAGATGAAACGGCAACATGCACACTTACATGGTTTAATTCTCCTTTTTTAAAAAAACGATTTGTAGTAGGAAAAAGTTATAAATTTTTTGGCAAGGTAAAAAGAAGAATAAATCAAATTGAAATGATGACACCAATATTTGATGAAGAAAATTCAAATAAAAATACAGGAAGAATTATCCCAATATATCCAAGTATAAATGGGCTTTCACAAAATGCATTACGAAAAATAATAGAAAATGCACTATTAGAAGTAGACAAATTGCCAGAAACAATTCCAGATTACTTAATAAAAAAATATGAACTAATGGGAAAGCAAGAGGCAACAAGACAAATTCATTTTCCAGACAACTTTGAAAAATATAATAAAGCAAGAAAAAGACTAGTCTTTGAAGAACTATTAATAATGCAACTTGCTTTATTAACATTTAAAAATAACTATGATAAAAACAAAGAAGGAATACAATTTAATAAAGAAGTAAAAATGTCTGATGTTATAGATAGCCTACCATTTGCATTAACAAAAGCACAGATAAGGGTATTGCAAGAGATAGACCAAGACATGGAAAGTATAAAGTCAATGAATAGATTACTACAAGGGGATGTTGGAAGCGGAAAAACAGCAGTAGCAATTGTAGCAGCATACAAAGCTGTAAAATCAGGATATCAAGTAGCCATAATGGTACCAACAGCAATACTTGCAAATCAACATTACCAAAACTTCAAAAAAATGTTAGATAGATTTAGCATTAAATGCGAATTATTAGTAAGTGGAACAGCAAAAAAAGAAAAGGAAAAAAAACTAGAAGAATTAAAGACAGGAAAAATTGATGTAATAATAGGAACACATGCATTGTTACAGGAAAATATTGAATTCAATAAGCTAGGACTAGTGGTAACAGATGAACAACACAGATTTGGAGTAAGGCAAAGAGGAATTATAAACAGCAAAGGAGAAAATCCAGATGTACTTGTTATGTCTGCAACACCAATACCAAGAACTCTTGCATTAATTTTATATGGCGATTTGGATATATCCATAATTGATGAATTGCCTCCAAACAGACAAAAAATTGATACATTTGCAGTAACACCTTCAAAAGAAGAAAGAGTAAATAACTTTATAAAAGAGCAAATAAAGGAAGGTCGACAATGCTATATTGTATGCCCATTAGTAGAGGAATCAGAAGAAATTAATGCAAAGGCTGTTTTAGAAATTGCAGACAAGTATAAAAATGAAACTTTTAAAGAATATAAAGTAGAATATATACATGGAAAACTAAAGAAAAAAGAGAAAGAAGAAATAATGGAAAATTTCAAAAATGGTAAAATAGATATCTTAATATCAACAACAGTAATAGAAGTTGGTGTAGATGTACCAAATGCTACAATAATGGTAATAGAAAATGCTGAACGCTTTGGACTTGCAACACTACATCAATTAAGAGGAAGAGTAGGTCGTGGAAAATATAAATCATATTGCATATTAAAATATAAAGGAAATGGGGAAAACACACGTGAAAGAATGAAAATTATGGTGGAAACAAATGATGGTTTTAAAATATCAGAAAAAGACTTAGAACTTAGAGGCTCTGGAGAATTTTTTGGAACCAAACAACACCGGACTTCCAGAATTTAAAATAGCAAACCTATTCCAAGATATTGAAATGCTAAAATCAGTACAAAGTTTAGCAATTAAAATAATGCAAGATGATCCAACTTTGAAAAATAAAGAAAATGAAAAATTAAAAAAACAAATACAATTTAAATTTAGTGAAAAAATAGAAATATAAAAAATAGATTGCAATGTTACAAAAACACTACATTAATATTACAATTTTCTTGTGTAATATAAATATATTGACAAAAATTGAAAAATATAAAGAAATAAATTATAATAAAAAATGAGATAATAAAAATAGTGAAAAATAAAATCATGAAATATTCTATTAGTAGTTTAATAATAATATTGAAGTTGGAGAAAACTGTAACCAAATTGAAGAAGCAATAAATAGCATAAACTGTTTTGCAGAAATTTTATCTTTATAAAAATAAAATAAAAATGAATAAAAAGGCCCTCTTTTTCAAAAAATATAAAAAAGAGGGTGAGTTTTATGATGAATTTTAATACAGACTTAGCAGACGAAAGAAATAGCATTTATAGAAAAGCTAATAATATAGAAAACAATGTTGATGGAATTGAAACAGAAGAAAAAGAAATAAATGATAAGGTTAAAATATCAAGAGTAAAAATAACAAATGAAAAAGGTGCGGAAGCACTTGGAAAACCAATTGGCACCTATATTACAGTAGATATTAAAAAATTAAAGATTGCAGATACAGATGAAATTCAAAAAGCATCAGAGACGGTAACAGAAGAATTACGTGGATTACTCGAAAAGCATATAGATAAACAAGGTGATATTTTAATAGTGGGGCTTGGAAATGCATATGTAACACCAGATTCACTTCGGACCAAAGGTAGTAAAAGATATTGATATAACAAGACACCTTTTAAAATATGCACCAGAATATATAGATAAAGAAACAAGACCTGTAACAGCAATAGCACCAGGAGTTTTAGGAACAACTGGAATAGAAACAGTTGAAATAGTAAAGGGAATAGTAGACAATATAAAGCCAAAATTAATAATAGTAATAGACAGTTTATCATCAAAAAGTATAGAGAGGATAAGTAGTACAGTACAACTTTCAGATACAGGTATTGTCCCTGGTGCGGGAGTTGGAAATGCAAGAAACGAGATAAGCCAAAACACACTTGGAATACCAATAATTGCAATAGGTGTACCAATGGTGGTAGAAGCAGCAACTATTGCAGCAGATAGTATTGACTTGTTCATAGAAAAATTACAACAAGATGCAAAATCAAATGATTATCTAAATGAACTAAGAAACACAAATAAATATGAGCTGATTAGAGAAGCACTAATTCCAAAAGACTATAATTTAATTGTAACACCAAAAGAAATAGATGATCTAATAGAAAATATGAAGGATGTTATTGCAAGAGGAATTAACTTTGCAATACAAAATTAAGTATATAAATTAAAATCATATGTAAAGGGTAGAATAGATAGAATAAATATCTAGTATTTGGCCCTTTCTTTTTATTATATAGAAGAATTATAATTAATGAAGCAAGGGTTGATAAGAAGTAAGGTAAATACGTTTGGAAAGCAATAGCTTGAAACTCTGTGCCTAAATAACGCAAAAAAAGATATGAATATTTTATAGTTGTCGCAACAACAAAACTTGCTGAAAGAAGTAACTTGTCCTTACTAAACACGTAGAATAAAAATGTTATAGCAACACCATAAAACCCGTAATCACATTTTAAAATTTGCGCAATAAATCCCAAAAATATTGCGACAGAGAAGCCAACAAACTTGTTGTATTTATCATAAACAATAATTGAAACAAGGCCTAAAAATAGCGTAAAAATAACATTTAAGCCAAGAGTTTCATCAATAATAGAATGGAAAAGCATAAAAGGAATTTGAGATACAAATGCAAAAATAGATAACCTTAACAAATATTTCTTTATTCCTCGTGTATGAATATATCCCTCTGAAATTTGAAATGCAAATATAGGAAAGGCAAGTCGACCAACATAATTAAACCAAGAGGAATCTCCATTGAAAATAAGATATCCAACATGGTCTATAAACATTGTAAAACATGCAATTATTTTTAAAACAAAAGCACTCATAAAAAATCCATCCTTATTTACTATATAAATTTATAGCACAATAAGGGTGGAAAGTCAAACCTTATGATTAATGATTATTTTCTTATTTTTATAAATATTGCACAAATCACAATCACTACAAATAAAAACTCTATCATTAAATATTAATTTTAACATGCTTATAAAATCATCTTCTTTATCTATTAAATGAATATATAGTTTTTGAGGTAACAGCGTCAATAAAGAATTTAATGCAAAATCATTTGAAGAAAATGATATATCAGATATATATTTACTATTAATAAAATTATTTTTAAATTCAATTACATTTCTATCAGAATCAAGTAAAATGGATTTTTGATTATTATAAACTAAATGAACAACATCAGTTGTACATGAACTTGTTTGAATATATGTTCTTAGTAAATTTATAAATTCATTGTATTCTTTATCTATAATAAATTTATTTACACACATATCTACAACGGAATCTAGCTCTTTTATATACTCATTCAATTTAAAATTAACAAACCCATCTAAAATCACATACTTATTATCTAAAAAATATTTGTAAAAAGCATTAGAAATAGAATTGAGCATAGAGATAGAATTAGATAAATCTACATTTGTTAAGCACAAATTATAAATTTCTTTTTTATCTTCAGTAGAAAAATAAAAATAATTCGTATTTATCAATTTTCGGATTAAAATAGGTTGGTAAAAATCAATAACTAAATATGACAAAAGTGTAGAAATTTTATTTAAGAACAAGTCAACTTTTTTACCAACATAATGGATTATAACATTAGTATAAAATCTAAAGTTATAGCAAGAAACATATATATCTTGAAAATCGAAATAATCTAGTTCTTCTAGTAGATATTTAGAAATATTTTCATTATCAGTTTTTACACATATAGTTTTTAGCACAAAAATTCCCTCCATAAAATATATTATCTACTAAAAAATGTTTAGATATACATATATTATGAAACGAAAAAGAAACTGTTACTAAAAACAGATAAGGGACACTTCTTACGAATGTCCCTCAAAAAATAATAAGTTTAAATTAGTAATAAATCATATAATCTATTTCTGGAAAAATACAATCTTGTTTTTGGATAGTTTTTAAAAAAACGCTATCAATTTTGTCCTCTTTAATCTGTTCATATAATTTTGTGAATCTGCCAATGTGAGTCTTTATACGCTTTTTAGCATAATCCACCATAGTCCCATTTGTTATTATAAATAACCAATCACTACTTTGTGCAAGCAATAGTTCGCGAGCACATTGGTTTAAGGCTTTACGTTTAAGAGTGTTTTTTTCATTTGGAAACAAATGCGCAAGTTCAACCATTCTATCTCCAGCAACATGTAAATGTCTGTGAACATAATCGTTTGAGCTATTAAGCCATACTTCACTATATCCATTTGCGCCCCAACTTGAGATACAAGGTGTACATTCTTGCATTTCAGGATATTTATCAATATATTCTCCAGGGGTTATTAATTTAAAATTACCTTTATCATAATAGATTTTTTTGAACAAAACATATAACCAATAAGGACCTTCATACCACCAATGACCATAAAGCTCTGCATCATAAGGACATAGAATTATAGGCTTTGCTGGTGCCATAATATCTGATAATTCATTAATTTGATTAACTCTAGAATCAAAGAAATGACCAGCTTGTCTTTCAGCAGAATCCTTTGCCCATTGAAGATTATAATAATCTTTAAAATTTCCTTTTGAGGTTATTCTATGATATTTTATTCCAGTATTCACTCTAACACCATTTTTGGCTATATATGGTTTAATATAGTCATAATCAGCATCATACCCTATATCTCTATAAAAATCTCTATAATTGAAATCCCCAGGGTAGCCACAAACAGAACTCCATACCTGTCTTGAACTTTCAATATCACGACCAAAAGCTACCACTCCATCAGGTGAGACAATAGGGGCAAATGTACCAAAAATAGGAGTAGGATCTGCATATAAAATTCCATGAGATTCTGTAATAATATATTCAATTCCAAATTCCTTTAAATACTTGTCCACTTCAGGTATATAGCCACACTCAGGAAGCCAGATACCACGAGGAGACTTGCCAAAGTATTTTTTGTAAGTTTCTACGCCAACTGCAATTTGTGCGCGAACGGTTTTCTCATTAACATATAAAATTGGAAAATAACCATGTGTAGCACCACAAGTAATAATCTCCAAAACACCAATATCCTGAAAATGTTTAAACTCATTAATCAGATTGCAATCATATACCTCTGTAAAAACACGCAAATCATTTAAATAGCGTTCCAAATAATACTTAGAAAGATTATTTAAATGTGCATCGTATGCAGTCCTTTTAACTTCTTTAGTAGCAAGCTCAATATGCTTTTCTAAATATTTTATATATCTTTTTTGAAGCAATTTATTATCCAGCATATTTAATAAAGGGGGAGTAAGTGACATAGTAATTCTAAAATCAACTTTTTCCTCCTCTAATTTTTTAAAATTAAGAAGTAATGGTATGTATGTCTCAGAAATGGCTTCAAAAAGCCATTCTTCCTCCAAATAATCTTCACTTTCAGGGTGATGTATAAAAGGTAAATGTGCATGTAATATAAAACTCACATATCCCTTAGTATTATCCATAGAATGCTCCTTTGCTAGAAGGTGGAACTAGGATTTTTTTCTAAATCCTGTAATTCTTCATTTTTATATATTTTTTTGTATAAATCATAAATATTGTAAATTCTACCTACATATTTCATAAAACTTAAGTGAGAAAGCTCCTTTATCTTTACTTCATTTGTCTTAACATTTTTAAAAAATAAAGCTTTTTGGTTTTTTTCAAATAAAATATGATTATTTGGCGCTTCAATATTATTTGAAGAAGCAATTTGCAAATAATCATTAGGTAAATTAATAGTTTGAACTTTTGCTCTTCTTCCCAACTCTATTTCATAATTACATTTTACATTATCAACATTAAAGTACCAACTATTTGCGAAATCATTTATTTCAATTTCAAAAGAATAATTCATAGTTTTATTATGAACGATTAAAATTGGAGTAGTTTCTTCAAAAAAATTTTCTCCAAACTGGTTTATGTATTTTTGTCTATCATCATCAGAAATATCCCAATAAACAAAAAGAGTAGTAGGGGTTTGGGCTAATATTCTTACAACAGTTTGATTATATCTATAAGGTAAGTCATAATATTCTACAGTTTCAAGCTTTTTAGCCTTTTTAGATGTTGCCCTTTTTGTAGTGTTTTTTTTACGGCTAGATGTAGTTCTTTTGGCAGAAGAAACAGTCTTACTTGCAGATTTTGATTTAGTTTTAGTCTTAGTAGAAGTTGCTTTAGACTTTGCAGTAGGAATCTTAGTAGAAGCCTTTTTTGCAGAAGCCTTTTTTATTGATGAATCAGAACCCTTTTTATCAGAAGCCTTCTTGTCAACCGTTTTCTTAGCTGTAGAAGTAGATTTTTTATCAGGTATTTCCTTTGTACTTTTTTGCATTTAAAATCCTCCTTAGTAAATATAATATTCATTACCACATAATATATATCAAAATCAAAATAAATTCAATAGAAAACATCAAAAAAAACACAAAAAAATACAAGCATATATATAATATATTTATAATACACAAAGCTCGAAAAAATGTTATGACACTATCTTTTTAAGCACTTAGTTGACAAATCTCTAGTTTTGCAGTAAAATAAATAAGTAATACAAAGGAGAGATATTTTTATGTCGAATTACAATATTAAAGCATTAGAGAAGATAGAATCTAAAACAAAAATATATTTAGTAATAATTGCCATACTACTTATAATGCTTTGTATAAATAATGTGAAGCTTATTATACCAGCAATTATTGTGTATGTGGGAATAGTAGCTTACACAATATGGGTATATAACAAAAGAAAAGGAGAACTTTCTAGTTATATAAATGAACTCACTTTCTCAGTTGATTCAGCAGCAAAAAATACATTGATAAACTCACCATTTCCACTAATAATACTAGAAACAAGTGGAAATGTTATTTGGAGAAGTTCTACATTCAATAAAGAATTCGCAAATGTAGGAATAAATGCATATATAGATGATTTGGCTAAAGAAATAAAACAAGAAATTCAAAATAATAATTTTAAAATAGACAAAAAAGTAAATATAGATAACAAAACATATCATATTATAGGTGACTATGTAAAGTCAAAGAAGAAAGATAGAAAAAAAGAATTACAATATATGATAACTCTATATTTTATTGATATTACAAAAGAGGAGGAACTTGCAAACAAATATAATAATGCAAAGACTTGTATTGGAATAGTTGTACTTGATAACTATGAAGAGATAATACAAAGAATATCAGAAGAAAGCAAACTACAATTAATAGCAACAATTGAAAAAAAATTATATGAGTGGGCAAATACTTGTGGTGGATTGATTGTAAAAAAAGAAAGAGATACATATGTATTTGTTTTTGAACAACAATATTTAGAAAAAATGGAAAACAACAAATTTACAATATTAGACGAAATGAAGGAATTTGAAACAGAAGAAGGAATGCCAATAACATTAACTATTGCGATTTCTAATGAAGGTGAATCTAATTACGAGAAATATGAATCAGCATTAGAAGCAATGGATATTGCTTTAGGTAGAGGTGGAGACCAAGCAGTTATAAGGAAAGAGGGAAAATACAATTTCTTTGGAGGAAAGACACAAGAGGTAGAAAAAAGAACAAAGGTAAAAGCAAGAGTAATTTCACATGCATTAGAAGAACTAATTAAAAAAGCAGATAAAGTAATTGTAATGGGACATTTAAACGGAGATATAGATTCTATTGGTTCAAGCCTTGGAATATATAGATTAGCAAAAGTATTTGAAAAAGAGGCATATATAGTAAATGATACTTATGGGTTATCATTAGAAAACTTAATATCTACATTAAAAAATCAAGGTTATGGAGATGTTATAATAGACAAAAATCAAGCACTAAATATTATAACACCAAATACAGTATTGGTAGTTGTAGATACACATAAAAGAAGTTATGTTGAAGTTCCAGAATTGTTAGAAAAAACAGAAAAAATAGTAGTAATAGACCATCACAGAAAATCCGAGGATTATATAGAAAATGCAATATTAAGCTTCCATGAAGCATATGCATCATCAGCTTCAGAGCTAGTTACGGAAATTGTTGAATATGCTACGAAAGAGGTTGTTCTGGAACAAATTGAGGCAGAAAGCTTGTATGCAGGAATAATGATGGACACCAAAAACTTTACATTTAAAACAGGTGTAAGGACTTTTGAGGCAGCAGCATATTTAAGAAAATATGGTATAGATATAATAAAAGTAAAAAAATGGTTCCAAAGTGATTTAGAAAGTTACACAGTAATAGCAGACATAGTAAAAAATGCTGAAATAGTAAATGACACAATAGGAATATCAGAATATGATGAAAATGATAAAAATGCTAATTTAATATGTGCAAAAGCAGCAGACGAATTAATAACAATAAGTAATATAACAGCATCCTTCGTTTTAGGACGCATGGGAGATAAAATATGTATAAGTGGTCGTTCGATAGGAGATATAAATGTTCAAGTAATACTTGAAAAACTCGGTGGTGGAGGCCATATAACTCTTGCAGGTGCACAACTTGAAGGACTTACAATGGAAGAAGCAAAATCAGAGTTAATTATAAGAATTAACGAATACTTTACAGAAAATAATGTTTAACGAATGAAAAGACAAAGAACTTGATTGCTCCTTGTCTTTTCTTGTTAATTTCAATCACATAATGTAAAAAACTTTTTGTGATAGAATACCAAATTTGACAAAAAAATTGCAATAAAAGTAGTATAATATAAAAAAACGAAAGGAAGAAAGTTAATGTTTCAAAATGTTATAAATCAGAATATAGAAGAGCAAGAAGAAAAACAAACAAGAAAAATAGATTTTAAAAATTTGTTAAAAATAAATAACATAGTTTTATATGCCATAGCATGTTTGGTTTCAATGGTGGGCTTTAATAAAGAACTTGCACCTTTTGGACTAGCTATATTTGCGGCGGTATGTAGTAATAAAATACCAGCAGGTATTTTGTATATTGCTGTATTAATAGGTACAGCTATTGGTTTTGGACTAAGTGGAATATTAACTTTTATAATAAGCTCATTGCTATTTATTGCAATGATTTTAATATTTAGACCAAGAACACAAGAACCAAATAAAAATGAAAAACAAAAACTTGGAATATATGTTGCAATATCAGCTTTTGCAGTTCAAGCAAGCAAAATGTTTTTCACAACATTTTTAGTATATGATTTAGTAGTAAGTATAATGCTAGGTATAATTGTATACATTTTTTATAAAATATTTGCAAATTCATTAATAGTAATAAACGAATACGGAATAAAAAAAGCCTTTTCAATAGAAGAAGTAATGGGTGCAAGCCTCATCATCTCAATAGCTTTATGTGCATTTAGTAAACTATATATCTTTGGATTTTCTTTCACAAACATATTTAGCATAATGCTGGTATTATTTTTGGGCTGGAAAAATGGAATGCTAGTAGGTGGAACTGCTGGAATAACAATAGGAATGGTACTTGGAATAATAAATGAAACAAGCCCAATTCTAGTTGCTTCATACGCAATATCAGGAATGCTAGCAGGAATTTTAAATAAATTAGGAAAAATTGGAGTAATAGTAGGTTTTTGTGTAGGAAATGCAGTACTAACATACATTGCAAATGGAAACACAGTACCAATAATTACAATAAGAGAAATTTTAATAGCATCACTGGGACTATTGGTAATTCCAAAAGATGTGAGCTTTGATATAACAGAAATCATAAATCAAACAAAATGCTTACCAACAACAGCCGGAGTAATTGAAGAAAAAAAGAAAACAGCAAACAAACTAAATAGTGTATCAGATACAATTTTGCAAATGGCTAGAAGCTATGATGATTCAGCAAAAGACACTTTAAATGAACCCATAGAAAATGAAAGCAAGAAAAATTTTAAAGAAGAGGCAATGAATAATCTAGAAGAACTTGAGGACAACCTATTATATGATGATATTTTGTTAAATGAAGATACAATTTTAGATGAAGCATATAGATTATTAGAAGAAAAAGAAGTAATTACTGTTGACGAGTTAATTGAAATTTTAGAGAGAGTAAATAACTATAAATTAGTCAAAGAAAGTGCAGGAGAAGCACCAGAGCAAATAGTAAAAATACTAAACAGTACATATAGAATAAACAAGCTAAATACAATATGGAAACATAAAGAAGCAAGTAATAAAAAGGTTTTAGCAAATCAGCTTGGAGGAGTTTCAAAAGTTATATCTTCATTAGCAGATGATATAAAAACAGAGGAAAAACCAAAAAAAATCAATCAAAAATACAAACTAATTATAGGTTCAGCTGAAACAACAAAAAATAAAAGTGAAATGTCAGGAGACAGTAATGCAAAAACAAAACTACATGATGGAAAATATATGATTGCAATAAGTGACGGAATGGGCTCAGGAGAAAAAGCAAAAAAAAGTAGTAGTACAGTAATACAAATGCTTGAACGCTTACTAACTACTGGATTTGATAATGACGTTTCAATTGGACTAATAAACTCAGCAGTAAACTTAAATTCAAATGAAGAAACATATGCAACAATAGACATATCAATTATTGACTTAAGTAATGGCAATATAGAGTTTGTTAAAAATGGAGCTTGCCCAACCTTTATAAAGTCAAACAAAAAAGTTGAAACAATTAATGCAGTATCATTCCCAGCAGGCGTTTTAGACAAAATAGATTTAGTAGTATATGATAAAGACTTAAAAGAAAAAGACATAATAATAATGTGTAGTGATGGAATATTAGAATCAAACACCGAATACAAAAACAAGGAATTATGGTTAAAAGAATTAATTGAAAATTTGCAAACAGAGGATGTTCAAAAAATTGCTGATATAATACTACAAGAAGCAATAGACAACGGGTTTGGAATAGCAAAAGATGATATGACAGTAATAGTTGCAAAACTTGTTTCAATTTAGTATAAAAAACCACTAATAGAAAAAACTATTAGTGGTGATTTTTATGAAAATAGCTTTACTAAAATCAAGTAATGATAAAAAAAGTTTTAAACTATTTGAAACCCTAGGAGCGGATATATCTCAAATTAGTGATTTAGAAAAAACTGATGATAAAATAAAAGAACTTATAAAAAATGACTATACAACAATAATAATGACAAATGAAGTGGCAGGTTTTTCTGAAAGCATAATGAGAAAATACAACAAAACAAAAGACATAAAAATAGTTATAGCACCTCCAAAATAAAATGTATAAAATTTCCAAAAATGGGCAAAATTATAAGCAAGAAACAGCATTTCTGAAGGAGGAAAAATATGAATCCAAACCAAATGAAAAATATGATAGTCCTTAAAAACATACCTTCCAACATTGTTGAAGAGGCAATAATAATATTAAAAAACAATAAAAAAATTAAATCATTAGAGAGAATAGAAAAACGAAAAAATAATCCAGAGGAAAAACAAAAATCGGGTGAATATATAGTAAAAGAAGCAGAAATGGTAATAAGCAATTACTTATCAAAGATAGAAAAAGAAAAAGAACATAAAAGCTATTCTATAAGACAAATAGAAACAAGATACAAAAGAATGAAGGCAATTACAATAGTTCTAAGTTTAATAGTTGTAATTGATGTAATATTAACAATAATATAGTTTAGTCCCAATACCAAGACCAAACAAGTTCTAAACCTTTTATTTTTAGAATATATTTTAAAAAAATATTCTAAACTGCTCAGTAAATATGCACCTAATGTGACAGCTCAATTTACTATCTTTAATAGACGAACTTCCGCAGCTAAAATAAAAGAAAGATTTTTACTTAAACCAAAGAGTGATGATCAGCAGATTTTTAGAGATGATTATAACAAAATTCTTGCTGATAAAATCGAAGAAGGCAG
>ENA-OOSI01000062-OOSI01000062.1-human-gut-metagenome-genome-assembly--contig:-NODE-62-length-32524-cov-2.400074_pt1 | contig 32524 bp, 17 predicted proteins | sample MGYA00241171_ERZ501200 | MGnify/ENA primary metagenome ERZ501200 (study PRJEB25962, sample SAMEA2042554) | human gut metagenome | biome: human gut; feature: human-associated habitat; material: faeces...
GCGAAACGGCCGTTGAATTCGCAACATGATCGTTTATTTAGTAATTCAATAGTAATTTTGTACTATACTATGCTAACGGCACAAACTTGATAGAAAACTAGCGACAAAAATCTAGCCCCACTCCTGCACTCAAATTCGAGTGCAGGAGTGGGGTTTATCTTTAACTACCATACAATTTACAGCCAATAAAAACACGGCTGCAAAAATCGTCCTATTTTTTACGCTTTTTGGTTTCAACAAAGATTACCACGACCGAGGTAACAAGGAGCACACACACTATACCAACAATTGCAATCCACTTACCTATCATCTTACCGTCCGTTTCGTTTGCCTCGGTAGTACTTTCCGAAGCAAGAGTCGTCTGCAAATCATCGCTTATCTGAAAAATCTCTGAAGCTCGCATTGCCGGACGTATACCGAGCCCGACATCCGTAATCCCGAGATTATCAACTGCCACCTCTCCTGAAAAACCAACACAACTTCCGCTTTCCGAGCAGCTCCCGGCTGAACGCAGCCGCCACGTGGAGGTGTAACTATCCCCAACGCTCAGCCCCTGTGACTTGGCATAGTCCGTACCCTTAGCCTGCCTTGTCGACGTTTCGGCAGTATCATTTATAAATCCATACTTGGCATTCTGCACATCGCTATATGACAGCAAAAAGATCTTATCGGCTGTAGGCTCACTGTTATATATGCTCATGTAGTCAGAATATGCGCTGTTATCTAGCTCCGTTGTCAAGATATATCTCTGCTGATCCGCCGTAAATGCCGTATTGTAGAAATCGTCATTTAGCCATTCCCTTATGCTGCTCGATTCATAATCACACGTATAATTCGTTCCAGCCTTGTCACTTGTGTACTCATAGCCGTTTAAGTACATTGTGTTACTGTATGCCTGCGAATCTATCAGACTCTTGCAAAGCAAAAGATTACTTTGCGGGTCAAGCACGATCCATTCAATCGGCTCGTATTTGAAAAAGTATGTTTTGTAGGGTTCATAGCCATTCTCTTGCTGCTCATTATCCGCCGACCTGTACTTTGTAAATTGTACTCCTCGATATTTTTCTCTGTTAAAATAAATGTCGGCATATTGTATCCAATTACCCGATTCAAATCGGCCATCATCATCTTCCAGATAGTAGTTATAGTTCTGCCAGTGCAATTCCATTGACGTCAGCTTTTTTAAAATCCTCTCGTCTTTCACTTCACTCTGCGGATACGATCCGAATTTGATAACACTGCCAACCGAATACTGCAATTGTGACTCCGCCGTAGCATATGTCGCTTCCTCTGTGATTGTCGGCAAGACATCGCTTTTATCTGATTTGATATCAGATGGCATATTTGTAAGATCATCAACCCTAACGGCAGGGCGAATCCCCAGCGACGCACTATTAGCATACCAACAACTTTGAAGTGAACCGTCGAATGTGACATATTGTGTCGTGCGTCTGTCATAGGCCACCGGCGTCCTCAGACGCCAATTACCATACGCCCCATTGCACATGAGACCCTGTGCTTTGGCATAATCCGTGCCCTCGGCAAGCCTTGTACCACTATTGAAATAATTATCTTCAAAGTCGTAATCGGCAGTATGGGCATCCTTAAATGAGAGAAGAAAAACCCGGTCATTTGTTGGAACACCGTCAAACTTGTCAGCAACTGTGCGATCAATGTCTTCCGCGTCATCGTAGCAAAAATCTGCACTGTTATCAAGCGAAGTCATCAGAACTTTTTTTCGATCATCAGGGGTAAATACTGTATTGTAAAGCTCCGCATTAAGCCACTCTCTAATGTCACTTGACTCATAATCGTTGGCATTGACGGTATGGGCCGCATCACGCCAGGTCCAAAACATACCCTCACTAACGCCATCATCTTCGCCTTCATACACCACCTTGTTAAAGGCTTGGGAATCAACAATATATTCTGATAATATCAGCCCGGCTTTGGGATCAAGTATACGCCAGCGCAGCGGCTCAAACTTAAAATAATATGTAATATTTATTCTATATCCATTATTGTATTGGTCGCAACAAATATGTAGGTTCTCATGTTCATTTTGATCATAATAATCCGTCGACTCCCACGCATTGTTTAGCTTATACTTATTAAACTGTACTGCACGATACTTATTGCCGTCAACGACGATATCGGCGTATTGCATATCTGCATCACCTTGATAATATCCAACCTTTTTCCAATCTTTTTTCACAGCGTCCAAAGCCGCAAGCGTATTGCTGTTTATCACTCTGCTCTGGGCGAGCTTTTGGAATATCTGCGGCAGGGCACTATCGACCTTGCGCTCATCAGCCTGTGCTTCAACCCCAAGCAATGATCCGTCATCTCCCATTACCGATGTGCCTACAACGCATATAAAGCAGATTAATGCCGCCAACATTTTCTTAAATAAGTTTTTCATGTCAAATCTCCCTTTTCAATCGGTCTCCTAAAACATTAAGAAAAACCAGCCGTTAATCGGTTCTCTTTTATCGACAGATTATTATTAATCTTACGAATTTCATTAGTAAATGTCGCAAAAACGGCAATGGAAATAAACCATTGCCGTTTTATTAACTCAAAATTCAAGCACTCAATGAGCGCTGAACAAAATCAGTTTGTCCTTCTCTTCCAGCCTTACATTAATCTGAGACAAATCGCCGCCAAAGATCACGATCTTTCCGCCGGGCTTAACATAGCCCAACGCAATTGTCGGATTTACAACGCCCATTTTTTCTTCGTCTATCGAAGCGTCATAAATCGCACGAACAAGCTTGTCTGCGGTAGTTTTCGCAGGAATCTCATTGAAATAGCGTTTTACCTTCTTTATGTAGACTTCTTTGCTGCTGTATTCCGCTGCACCCTCTTCGTCATATGAAAGGATATCGTTATAAAAGTCAAACAACGCCTCTGACTCACTGATTTGTGTAATCATCTTACTTATATAGCGGTTACTTATAACAACATTGTCAACGCTGTAGCTGTTGACGATATCATGGTGTTTGGGGTCTATTATCTCAACTATGACATCAACGCTCTCAACGTCAAAGTTTGGATTTTCCTTCACCTTATTCGCTATTATGTCGCGAACATACACAAGATTGGCAAGTGCGCCGGAGTCTATGGCATCATTAAGTGCCGAGTCATCAGAAAGTATAAGGACACTGGTATCCTCTTCGTTTGACGAGACAAAGTCATTAATTGTCGAACAGATCGTATCCTTATCATAAATATCGGCTTCAACCGCTTTAATCACAAACGGATACTCTTTATAGTAGTTCATCTTTTCAAGGCTCTTCTTATCATCAATAACTACTATCCTTACAATTTCCTCTCCGTTTCTCTTCCACTCATTGCTGAACGATTTAAAGCCAAGCATTATATTCTTGCACTTGCTGTTATGGCCGAGAATCACAACATTTTTGCGCTCAATCCAATAATCTTCCTTTAGCGAAACGCTGTAGTCGGATTCTGTTATAACGGATTCCTTTTGTATGTCTTTGGCGTTATTGGCTACATAAAAAGCAAACGACTGTTTTTCTTTTCTCATAGTTGTAATCGGCAAAGCATGGTTGTGAGAGCTAAAATAAGTCTTAGCAAAAGCCACCTCGTCCTCATAAGGCCGGCTGATCGAATAAAATTCGGCTCCCCTGTTGGAAAAAAGCTCGCTATAAGCCGCGTTGAGTTCCGGCATAAGGCAAAACTGGGAAAGTATCTGACCAAGGACTTCATTAACCTTAACAGGAATAATATTACATTTTCCGTCAACTTGCTTTGCATCAATGATTTTCTCTACGAGTTCCAAAGTCCAATCATCGGTAATCTCAACAATTATCTTTTGATTGTCTGCCGAACGCTCATCTCCTGTTATATCCGAAACCTGCATAAGCGTCTTTATTGTCTGAGAATTGCCTCTGGCGCTCTCCTCCAATAGCTCTTTGTGCTCAAACTTACATATTGTATTATTTATGTCGTTGCCCAAAATTATAACTGCGCGTGCCTTATCCAAAGAGATGTCGTTAAGCTGCTTTGATGAAAAAACATCGCCCTCACGCACCATAACAGTCACATTCTTTTTGAATCGCTCTCTCAAAAAGGCAATTTTGCGTGGTATTAATCTAAGTGAGGCATATTTGTTTTGAATTGCTTGATTTTCACGGTTTACAGTGTCTGTTAAACGCTCGTCAATCTCCCGTTCAATTTCATCTTTTCTTGACTGGACCAATACTACGACCTTCTGTTTTTCATCACTGTAGAGCATATCGTTCACTATTTCCGAAGCTCTGCTGTTCCAATTCAAAATAACAAAATGATTTTGAAGATCAAGTTTCCTTTTGCCGGCATTAGCGTTTTCAATTAGTTGTGAAATATAGTTGGTCACATAACCGATAACTGCACCGGTAAAAGAAATCATGCCTATCAATATAACAGCCAGGCACACCAGGGTTATTGCTATACCTGCCTGCCCTATATCGGCAATCACAAACTGAATGCAGCCCGCATCAAGGATCATTGTGATAGTACATACGGCCGCCTGAATAAAGCTCATCTTTTCCGTACCGTCAAGTGAAAGCGAACTAATCACAAGCGCCGAAGTGAAAAAAAACACGATATTAAACAGAAGTATAACCACCAATATCATTTTGCCCGGGTTTTTGACCGACTGAACGCTAAACCACTCTTTGATCCTATTTTTCATCTTTCCACCTCATTGTTTTTTAAATAGCCTTCTCCAAGCAATGATAAAGCGCAATAATACCATTCAACATTTAGGCGTTTCTCTGACTTCACTTAAAAGAAAAACGTAAATATCAAAACTGCTTCATTAGCAACATAAATCCTGTAAGTATTATCAAAAAGCTAAAGTTAAATGCGGAAAAAAATCCGATATAATAGCCCGTTTTCCTGGGATTATGTTTAACATATTCGCGAAATGTTATCAAGCTGGCAAGGGAAGAAATAAGAGTTCCAACTCCCCCGATATTTACACCAACAAGCAAATCCGGATAGTTTTTAGTAAACTGTGACAGAAGAATAGCAGACGGAACATTACTGATAACTTGGCACGAAGCAATGCTCACAAGCAAAGTACTCTTATTGAGCAGATGTGAAAAAAGTTCTCTCACCGCTTCGATTCGCGCCATATTACCTGCAAAAATAAAGAAGAATACAAAAGTAAAAAGCAACCCATAATCTACCATTCTCAATGCTTTTCTGTCAACTATCAGCAACGCTGCCGGAATGACCGCCAAACCTATCCAATAAGGAATGCCGCGGAAAACAATCGCTATCGACAAAGAAAACAGCAACATATAAAGTATTGCCTTTGCCGGCGGCAGCTTTACTTTCTCATCAGGCAAGCAAAGCGGTTCCGACTTGACAAACACAATACAGCAAATGGTTATCAGCACCACCGAGAGAACAAACGGCGGCGCCATAATAGCAACAAACTCCTTGTTCGGTATCTCATACTTTGAGTATAGATAGAGATTTTGAGGATTACCAAAAGGCGTCAACATCCCGCCAAGGTTGGCCGCAATATTCTGCATTATAAAAGTAAATGCCATGTAGTTGGTCTTACCGGTAGTTGTAAGCACAAAATACCCAAGTGGCAAAAACGTAAGCAGGGCCATATCGTTAGCTATCAACATAGAGCCGATAAAAGTTATGTAGACAAGCACCAAGACGCTTATTCTCGCCGTTTTAAACATTTGCACAACTTTCCTTGCAAGAATATAAAAGAAATTAATATTCTTCAGTGCGCAGACAACCGCAAGCACGCAGAACAGGCAAGTAAGCGTTTTGTAATCAAAGTATCCCACATACTCTTTGTCAATCGGAATAATAATGCTTGTTACTATTGCGGCCACGAAGGCTATGCACATAACTGCATTCTTTTTTATAAAACCGGCAACCTTTTGTCTAACCGGTACTTTTACTTCTTCATTGCCCATCAGTCATTTTCCTTCTCATACACTCGTGCTTCTCTTATACCGTTTCTGCGGCAATAATTTTGTGCAGCCGAGCCTTCATCACAGTATACGGTGACCTTTCTTTCGCACCCGTCAAATATGCCCCAGCCAAGTTCAACCACAGAGCTCGGAATAATAACTTTTTCAAGCTTTGAGCAACCTCTGAATGCACAATCATCAATCCCGGTTACACTGTCAGGGATTTCCACCTCATCGAGAAGAACGCAATTGCAGAATGCACCCTCGCCGATCTCGTGAACGCTGTCGGGAATTGTGATTCTGTTCAGTTTTTTGCATTCGCTGAACGCCCACTCGCTTATAATGGTAACGCTGTCTGGAATGTCATACTGTACCTCCCTACTGCTTGCAGGATAAGCGATAATAACTGATTTGTTTTTATTAAAGAGGACATGGTCGTTGCCTTCACGTTTATTCGGCTCGGATTTGTAATTCTTATTCTTGCTCTCAACCTTTATCGACTTAAGCGATTCACATCCTCTGAACGGTGCATTACTTATATTGATTACAGAAGTCGGCAAAGTAACTTTAGTAAGTGAACGGCAATTCTTAAACGCGCTCTTTCCTATCTTTTTCAGTCCTTCGTGGAACTCAATCTTTGACATACTAACACAGCCATTAAACGCAAGGTCATCAATTTTGGTGACGGTTTCCGGCACATCAACATTCTCAAGCAATACGCAATCCGAGAAAGCGCTCTCGCCAAGAATAGTCAACTTCTCAGGCAGTTTGATGTATCTTAAGCTCTTACAACTGTTAAACACTCCGGCATAGATTTCAGTCAGCCCCGTAGGCAGCTCAACATCCTCCAATGCAGAGCAGTTTTCAAATGCACGTTCACCGATTTTAATGCAGTTGTTCTTAACTGTCAAGCGTTTCATGCTGGAGCAGTCACGAAAAGCACTGTCGCCTATACGCAAAGTGGTTGTGGGTATCTCCATCTCCTCAAGGTTTGAACAGCCCCTAAAGCTCTCAAGCCCTATAGATTCAAGGCTCTCCGGCAGTTTGATATGGTGCAGCGCTCTGCGTCCCTTAAATGCTTCGTCACATATTTCTTTAATTCCGTCATCAACATCAATCGAGCTACCGTTATCTTCACACTTCTTCAGTACGCACCCATCTGTGGTAAGTCTATCCATGGTTGACGCAGGCAGATCTCTAACCATGGCTCTGAGCAGCTTATCCATGTTTTCATCGGTGCTGTGATGAGTATTGGCCAACAGTATTTGAAATGCCGGCGGCACATCGGAATTATCAAGAAAAATCGGATACAGCCTCTTGGAATTCTCACGTGCAACGATTATTTCCATTCCGCAGAACGGAGAGTTCATTGATGCTTCAGAAACAAACAGGACAACCGCCTCGCACCTTTCTATTCGTTCACGTAGCTCGTCCCTGAAATCGTTGCCAGTTTCACAAGATTCGTCATACCAAATGCGGTATTTCCTATCATAAAGCGCATCCAATATGGGATAGACCTTTGCCGTATCTCTATGCGAATAACTCACAAACAGATACGGTTCCTTCCCCGTATATGCTTCAAACTTTGTTTGAATGTTTTCGTGTGAAAATTCTTCATTGGTTTTATTCCTTTTAATGCTGTTTGCCATAATGCTCTCTCCTCTGTTAATCATCGTCTTTTTCTTGTATTTCAAGCGGCAAGTCCGCGAACGGAACAAGGCAATTGTGCATTTTGGCCAAGTCGTTTCTGCCGCTGGGTTCCACCGTGCCGCCAAATACATATCCCTCTGACCTCATGTAGGCATTCCACCTGCGATGCTCTAACTTGCGTATTGCCCAGAGTTCATCTTCCGTTCTCATGTCAGGGATTTTATCAGCGCCCGGAATCCCGCACAAAGCTTTCATCTTGTGGTGTATTGCGGAAGCAACGGAAGATTTATAATTGTAATCATATTGCCAGAACTCACGTTCGCTTCCCCATTTCATATGTCTGGCAAGCGCAAGTTCTTCAATTTCCGAATTGATAATGGTTTCTTCGGAATACAACGATTTCAGATCGCCAACAAAGTGTATGCAATATCTCTGATTCTTAAAATTTCTTACACATCTCAATGCTTCGGCTTTTTCGCTGTCATACACAACCGTCTCAATAGCTGTCGCAGCTCCGCTTCTTAGCAAAACAGAACGAAGTTTTACTGAAATCGCAATATTTTTTTCGTCTTCACCCAGTGCGACAAAAGCGTATGTCGGTTTAGGTATAGACCCTAATATGTCATCAAAAGTTTTTGTATGCGCATCAACTCCGGAGTGGATTCTTATTTCATATCTCACTTCACCATCGTTGTCATAAGATCCGTTAAACTTCGGATCCATCAATTCAGGGCATTGTGAAATTAGTTTTTCTTCGGCTTTTTCATCAACATCAAAGGCATCTATTCTCAGTCGATATCCGTCCATTTGCCCAAACCAAGCCAAAGATCTCAACATTTCAGTGCCATGAAGTCCCAATCCGACAATAATCGCATTGATTTCTTTATCACCGTTTTCCACATTGCGTGCAGTCCTGAAAACGCTGTTATATCCAAATTCAAAAAGCAGATTATTGACCAGCGCCCTCACCTCGTTTATCCGCCTGACTTTAATTATTATATCATCCGATTTATATATTTCGTCAAGTGCGCCACTCAAAATCATTTCAGCACTTGGGCTGGTAGAAAAAACGTAAATATCTGTTTCCCGTCGCTCATGATACATCTTTATCAACTTGACTGCCAAATGCGCATTATAGGAACCATCATCGCCGATTGCAAATATTTTAAGTTGTCTTTTCCTGCTATGAACCCAGAAGTTGATTGACACAATGTCCTTTCTGAACATTGCCGCTCCGAGTGATTTTGCTTTATTGCAAAGCTCATCATTAATTTCGTCGCCAACATCCGCAAAAATCAAGAAGCATTTCTTTTTGCCGATACACATGCTTTCTGCTAAAGTCAATGATTTCTCATTCAGCTGTGAAAAAGCAAACACATCAGAGTTATAGTGGAAAAAGTACCGGAGATAAGAAACAGTATTCTTAAAAAACGATAATACGAATGAAAATGTCAGAAGCGGTGCGGCCACAAACAGTACCGCGAACAAATGTGAATACAGCTCTGCCACCAAACCTGAAAGGTTTGCACTTTCCAGCCCTTCGGCAATAAAGTCAAATTCACCGTCAACAACAAAAAGTCTTATGACATTATGAATTGAAATTAATATAGTTTCAAACAATCCGCCCGGAGTTTTGCTAAACAATTCATGATATATAGGTAGAAACATTACGGCAGCGGCTATAACAACACTTGCACATAACACTTTGGGGATATCAACAGCACCGGCATTTCCTTTATTCAATTTCCTTCTCATAATGCTGAAGACAACGGCGGAGCCCAAACAAATTAAAGCAATTGCCAAGCACACGGTCCAGTACATACTACACATCCTATCAACCATAATCTGTTTTGACCATAGAGTCGGTTAAAAGTTCTGCAAAAAGCAACACCCACAGCCCGAACAATAAAGTTCGGGCTGCAGGGCTGCCGCAATTCATTTAGAAGATCGAACGTTTATATTCGTCAAGGCTCTTGCCGAAGGCCGATGCCCATCCGCGCTGCTCTTGTGCGCATTCTTTACAGATTATCTGTTCCGTATCGGAAAGCACATCAGATATTACATTGGGTTCATAGCCTGCGCCAAAGAACACCTTGCCGCAGCTGTCGCATTTATGGACCACCTTAGGCCCGATATAAATGCCTGCAACAATAACGAGCACAACAACAACAATTGAAATAATCTTTTTCATAAAAATCCTTCTTTCTGTAGATATGAGTTAATCAAATCAGCTTTAACATAAACTCTATTGTTAGCGTCTTATCATCGCAACAATAGGCAAATCCCGTGTCCACACGCATACCGGGCTCAAGATTGGAGTATTGAAGAATCTCCCTGAAATGGCCTTCATCAATAAGACAACTATATGCCGTATCATACTCCTCACAAGAGGCAAATTTGAAAGCAATTGACTTCTTGCCTGCCCTGATGCTTTTGCAAGTTATCTCCTTAATCCGCTCATAATCATACTTATCAAAATACAGACCGAGGCGGCGGAAATAATTGCATTTCTCTGCGGTGCATATCGGGAGCGGAAGGTCTTCTGTCGGAATATGCTCGTCAATTTTCAAAAGCTCTTCCGTTGTTATGCAGAAATAATTATAGCCGATCCTTCCCGAGTTGCTCATTGATTTTTTGGTGTTTGAGCTATCTCCCCAAGTAGTATCAAGGTGGTAGTAATCGCCCTCCAGTTTAACAAGATTCCATGCGTGTGTTTTACTGACAACATATGTACACTCTATTCCGAGCTTGTTGAGCAGATATTGTGTAGCCTTTGCGTATCCGGCGCACACAGCCTTTTTATTAACAAAAACACCGTAAATCGAACGAAGATCGTCCGGTTTATCTGCATCACCGCTCAAGGATTTTTGCTTCTCAAGGCCTAAAGTATCATAATCAACCAAGTCTATGACATTCTCATACACTCTTAGTGCCGCTTCAAAGTCGCTCATAGAATCCGTTACCGAGGCCATAAAAGACTTTTCCGCTTTTTCTATCAGCTTGCGGCGTCTTTCGGCTTCTTCCGTAGACATGCAGAAGGTCAAGCACAGTTTATTCACAGCTTCACTATCTGCGTTGCACTGCACAGACGCACTTCCTCGGAACCAATACACTTCAGGATGATCACGCAAGACATAATCAACTATCTTGAAAACATTATCTTTTTTGAACTGCGGGTCTATATCGCCTATCTCTGGCACAAACCCATTTATGGCTTCGAGAATCCTGTTGTACAATGCCTTTTCGCCTTCATCAAGCAGATTAAACGCATACTTCGGGCAATTTTGCGGATCACGTTCTTTTAGCCCTTCAACAAACGGAACATCGTCGCCGACTTTACCTCGTGCTTTCTTTTTCCGTTTCTCTGATTCCGGAACGGAAAATCCGCCACGAGGCAAAATACTGTTGATATCCACCGACACTTCACCGCAGAATTCTTGGAGGAGCGGCGTTTCGATATTCATAAACGGCGTCTGCTTCGTAATAAAGGTACCAAGTGAAAGCGGATAATTTGCTCTGTAACGCAAGTACCCTCTGCCGTACTCATCATTCCGAAGCATCAAGCTCAACTCTTCACGTTTGGCAGAAGGTGCTTCATTTATCAAGTATGCGTATTGCACCTCGACCCATTTGGCCATTCCTTCATACACTTCAAGCAACAGCTTTTTACCGTACTTTTCGGCAATTTTCTTTTCATTCCAATTAATATACTGCCATATATGCGTCAACTCGTGCACCATAGTCATCATAGAAGCCATACGCGGTGCGCCGTTTTCAATAAGCAGCGCATATCCGTTTCTGTCTTTTATGGCTACGCCGAGTATACGCGCATCGGCTTTGGAGGTCGGGATGAATGCTTTGCCAAGTCGTTTGTGAAGTGTTTTAGAATTCACCATTTCGACACGAACGCCCACATTGATGGTGATACCGAACAGTGCTTCCATATTTTTCTTAACACTGTCAAATATCTTACGAAAATCTTCAACCGTTTTTATAGCTGTTCTGCCGCAATTCATGCATCTTTCTCTGCCATCAGAAAGGGTCTCATACTCGACTCCGTAAATCTTCGAACCGCAAAAATCACATTGTCTGCATTCACCGTTTTCGTTGTCTAGCGTGGCAGCAAATGATTCTGATTTTTCTTTTCCGTCTCGTGCTTGCTTCAGCGGATTCTTATCAAGCCGCATTTCCGAAAGGTACTCGTATGTTCCGGTCAGATCGATGAAAGGGAATTCATTCTCTCTGCCGAAAAGCATATAATAACGCTCGTGGTACGGTTTCCTTTCGGTTGCAGCCTGTTTCATCTCGAAATCTCGCAGTTCACCTTGAGAAGGCAAATTTACCCCATCAGCGCCGTCTGTTGAGAATTCAACGGTCTCCTCCGGCTTAACTTCGAAATCGTCAGCCTCGTCACGAACCGATTCCTCATCTTGCGCAAGATTCTGCTCGTCAGATGTATTATCACATTCAGCATCTTCGTCAGTCTCGTTCTGAAGTTCGGGCAAATCATCCGCTTCTTTGGTATCCGTTTCAACAGCTGTGTCGCTATTCTCTTCGCCGGTATCCTGGTTTTCTTCAGGGATATTCTCCTTGCGCTCACCGTCGTCAATCGGCTCATCGGCACCAATCGGAACATCGCCGTCGTCAACACCTGTTTCGCCTTCTTCGGGTGTCGGCTTATCTTTTGACTTTTTGAATAGCTTCTTCAACTTGTCGGCAAATTTCTTAAACTTGGCTTTTATTAACGAGAAGAAATTCTTAACTTTTCCGCCGCTTTGCTTTTTTTCTTCCTTAGGTTCATTGTCAAATGCAATATGTGGCTGCGGCTCCGGCTGCGGAGCGAGGCTTTCTTCTAGCGCTTCCTGATGCCAATCGAGATAATCAAATACAATCTCAAGAATCCGTTTTAGATTTCGCTCTACTGCTACCGTAAGCCCTAAATCGAGTTGACTGTCCTCGATTATGTAAATCGCATTCGATTTGAGAGTGCAATCTTCACCTTTAATTGAATAAGTGAGCGGTTTGCACGTTTCGGAATCATCCAAAAAGCTGTCATCGGTAACTGCACAAACAAAAGCCTGATTCTCTGCAAAGATCGTCCTAAACACTTCATTTAACAAAACTGTAATAGTGTATCTGATATTATCACTGAGTTTTCCGTCAAATTCCGGCAATTCTATGCAAAGAATTTCTTTATTCATATAGTTCCTATTCGGAACGCCGTTGCTTTCACCCTCGAAAAGAATGCGCTGCGCAGTCTCAAAGTCATTGTAGCGCTCCATTTGATAATAGCCTGCAGTCGACACAGTGATATCTGCAAATATTTTGCTGACTTTAAGACCGGCAATGTTAAGCTGAGCGCCTATCCTTTCCGAGCTTCTTACAGAGCGAAGCGCATAATTGCGTATCTGTCTATACATAGGTCTGCCTGTAATATGATCAGCCGCCCTTCTGACGAGGACGTTGCCATCGGCAGTAATATACTGCATTTCGTAATACTTACCGCCAAGAGTAAAGAACTGACCGGGCAAGCATCTCTGATAGATTTGGCCGCTGAGTTCCGAACCGAGATAATACTTAAATCCTTTCTCGTCTTCGGTTATATAACTTGCAGACTTCAATTCCGAAATACACACTTCAAGGAAAGAACAATCCGTAATACTATAAACGGTTTCCATCCTTCCCAATTTGAAATTAAATTTTTCTCCGGACTGAATTATATCGCTCTGCCATTCAGAGTCTTTAACTCTAATACTGCGTTTATATACTACATCCAACGCATCAGCATAATCGCTCGGCAGATCTGCAAGAGTGGAAACACTCGAATAGCACGAGTATAGCTCATACCAAAGTTGCTTTTTCAGGTCGGATATCCTTATTCCGAGAAGCGAAAGCTCTTTTGAAAGCAATTCGCCGCTCACCGGGAAAGTGCTCATCATTAAAGCCAGCTTCAGGATCGTATTGCGGTTGCTTCTGGTATAGTCCGCCACAATCAGCGGTATTGCTTTTGCATCGGTTTCGAATATAGAAGCGTTATCCGCCATATAATCCTTAAGCAAATAATCCGAGGAAATCACGTTAATGAATCCCTGCTCGGTTGTTCGTGTTGAAAAGTCGCGAAGCACTTCAAACATATTAAACGCTTCGTCCTCAACAATCAAATAACCGTTTTCCTCGGCTGCCGCATTCCAAAGGTTGGCAGATGTTGTGAAATATTCATCAACTCCGTCTTGACCTGTTGGAAGAGAAGCATAATGGGTCAAATCGTAATAGTACTGTCTGTCAATCCAGTGCATATCCGTGACAGGAAAAGACTCGCCTCCGAACCATTTTGCTTTTGAGACCTGATTCTTCAGTGCAGCAAAAGAAAGCTCGGTTCCCAATCCGAGATATCTTGAAATATTCGGTGCAACACGATGATGAAGATACTCGCCGTCGGCTTCCCAGCACATGTATGAAGAAGTCCCCTTGTGCTTCTGCGTTGCAGAAACTTCGGTAATGCTTGTCATAAGAATATGTGACATTGCATCAACAAGACCGTCACAATTCTTTTCGCTTATACAATATACGACATCATCATCCCATCCGAATGATTTTACTAAGAGATTTAATCCGATTTGAGCGGTCGAAATCAGTTTTGAAGGTTCAATAATAACAACAAAGCCGACATCTTCCAGGAATTCGGAATTTTCCTCGTGAAGACTTATGTCGAACACCTGCGACCTTGTCATTATTCCGATATCGGCATTTTTCGGCTCTTTTCCGAGAACTTCGATATTCCAAAGGAACGGCATATTAGTAACCGACTCTATGCCTCTTTCTATCCACGCTTTTATATCGTCCTCAATAGAATGTCTACCGAGGATAACAAGCACCTTCTTATGCCGCAACAAAGTTCGGTTCATCGGATAGAAGGCGTACGGAATCAAATCCTCATAGAACGGGTCATTGAAAAGAACACTTTTTCCGTTCAGCATATCAATTGATGACCTAAGATAGTTCTTATCTATCTTAAAGCCTGTCCGATGCAGATGATTGGCAAATTCGGCAAATGCGTTGATTTTCGGGTCGTCGTTCTGTTCAAGCTCATTGATAAGCTCATCGACCGTCATTCCACTCCACAATTCATTATTGAAGCTGGTATTCTCCGCAACGAGTTTATCTCCGAAAACAGTACGCAAGTACTTTTTGAGCAAGGAATAGTTTGTGATTTTATAAGAGTCTTCATCTTCGCCCAATATTTCTTTTCTGTACTCTCTCTTCGTTGCTCCGTCCAGGTAGAAAAATAACTCTCCGACAATCAAAACGCCGAAAACCGGATAAAACACCGTTTTTATCGTGTTGTCATAATAAAATCTTCGTGTAATCAGCACCAAGGCAATCGATATGGCAATTGATGCATAGTAAAAGGTTCTGAAAAGAATCCTTGCTTGCACAAAGCTGTTTTTAATACACCATACATTTTTCTCCGCGTAGAAGTCATAAAACACTCCTGCGACCTTGGAATGGAGGTCACCTTCCGGCTTAATAACTTTTCGTGTAATACCGAGGATGATCTTTTTAATCACAAGATAGAGCAACATGATAACTGCGTTTGAAATAAAGAATACCCAGAATTTCAAATTCATTCTTTGAATTATCGTCTTCAGGTCTGTGACGATTTGCGCAAAAGCAGCAGACACTTGCTCGGGCATCCACGAAAACTGCCCAAGCGAACTTATCCACTGCGGCAGTTTATTGCATATCTTAATAATCCAATCATTTATCGGATCAATAATCAGCATTACCGTTATTACATACAAAACAGCAACAATCGGCATCACAAACTGCTTACTACGCTCCGGTTTTGGTAAGTTCTTTTTCCTGTCAAGATAGCAGAGTATCAAAAAAGGCAGGAGCGCTATGAGCATTTTCACTATTAACATTAAATTATCAATCATACAGCTCCTCCCTTGTCAATGTAATAGCTTTTACATAATCGACAGGAACAGCGACAATATTCCCCTCTTGCAGGAATTCGATATCCCGCCATACTTCTGAATACGGCAAAGCATACTCGTAAGGATGCATAACGGTAAAATCGAAATCGTACGGCTGCACATCATCTTTGAGATCCACCACGGCGGTATCAATATAACCTGCAAAGAACTCATTCGCTTCGCAAATTTTTGATTCAATAATGCGTTTATGATTTTTTAAAATTGCCCGTTTAACCTCATACGGATTTTCGCAACATTCGAGCACAGAAAAAGCACGCATTACATTACATGCATGGCTGAGATAATCCGCAAATGCCTCAACGCCTCTTTCTATGTCGCTGAGGACTCCGGACATAACCATATTAAAATGGATAAAACGATTGATCAGCACGCGTTTCTGAGCAATCAGAGTTATTAAACCGCAGAGCAAAAATGCCGCAATCGAAATCAATGTCACGACCAAAGATATAAGAATCGCTTTTGAAGTTTGAGTGTTTCCGAGCAAAAGCGGAAGGAAACCCGCAAGGAAGGCAGCAGCAGCTATTACACCGACAATTATTATGTTTTTCTTTGTCATCCTCATCGAGATCTTTCTGTTGAGCTCTCGATTGGCTTCCTTGATTTTTTCATCATATTCCGCTGTGTTAAACAAGCGAGTCGTCGTCGTAGATACCATGTTATGCTCTTCTTCATTGAGCACATATTGGATATCCTCCCTTTGGTACTCGCTTATCCGCATTATTCGGTCATCACGAATTGTGCTGTTATATCTGAAGCTTTCCTTAGCCGCGGTTTTCACTCTGCGCCTCGGCTCCCTAAGGAAGCGGGAAAAGCGCTTGCCGATCCTCCGATACTGACCCTCCCAGTAAGATACCTCATCCGTCGGGCAGTCCTTAGCCAAGCCGATTTCACCGTACTCGGCCATCATTTCCTCACGTTCGTCCTTGCTTACAGCTTCGATCGGAATCTTTATTTTTGCCTCGAAATTCTCTTCAACTTCCTCATTTGCAAGAGGCCGCCTCTCCTGCTCATTCAGCTTTTTGCTTATTTCATCAATCCTGTTTAATGTTGCCAAAAGCTTTGCATTGTAGCCCGAAACAAGTTTTTTTACCCGCTTCGCGTCAATCTGCGTCTCCATTCTATATACTCTGTATGGCCTGAGCGCATCATTCGGGCAATCGTTTGAGGCGATTATCAACAGGGCAGTAAGAAAATTAAAATATGAACTTTCATCCCTGCGGTCATTAAGATAGGCTAAATCTCCTATTAAATATCTCAATTTGTCCGGATAAAGGTTATCCATATAGAATTGCGAATAGTCGAATTCCGAATGCTCTACCCAAGATGAACGCTTTCTTTCCTCTTCGACATCGCCGATGCGTTGTGCTATTGCAATAAAAGATGTGGGCGGATTGAACAACTCACCACAAAGGGCAAAGCTATCGCGCAACAAAGTATATTTTCGTTCTCGACTTCTGTCGATTTCAACATCAACTGCGCTCAAATTAAGCTCATCCAACAATTCAAAATATTTGTCCGAATTGTCGACAGACTCAAGCCGCTCCCTATCATTATCGTAACACACCGGCGGACATCTGCGAATCGGTGCACCGCACAACCAGATTGAAAGACGAGTAAGCGGATTGCCCAGTGCCCTATTCATCACGCTATCTTCATTTTCCCGAAAGCATTTCACAGCCTCAAATGTCGAAAAGTCATAGTCTTTTTTTGTGACACCGACATAATCAAAAGGGTTGCGTCTGTTTTGCACCTCGCTGTCAAAAACAGAATTGTCGTTCACAACAACCGCTCTCCACTCTTTCCTTTGGCTGATAAGCTCCTTTAATTGAGGAACTGCCGTCTCGAGCGAATCGGCGCTTGCATCCCACTCACAAAACGCAATATCATCATTATTTAGAAAAGGTTCAAAATAAATGTGGTATTTGCGGAAACAATCATCAATAAGTTGCTTGCCGCATATAACTACCGTAAACATTTAACCACCGCCTTGTCCTCTCTCGGAATTGATCCGAGAGAGGTTCTGTTTCTATTAATATACGTTTTTAATCTTCCTCAGGTTTAGCGAGCTTGTCGATAAATATCTCGACATCATTCTTCTCGAAATACTTGCAAACCGTTCTGTAAATCGAGCTGACAATATCATCCGAGAATATTCCCTTATTGAGGACAGCGGAATGCTGCTTGTAATTTTCAATCAACATATTATATTGCTCAGCTATAATTCCGGCAACCTTACTTGCAAGTGTATCGCTGCTTGCAATACAGCTCTGCACCTCGCTGTATATCATTTCAATGATGGCTTCCACCATTGTCTTCATCTCAGCGACATCCTTATTCTGGGCAGGCAGGGAATCGCAGTACATAAGTACAACCGTGAAAAGAGAGACCTGGTCATTACTTGCTGCCAGTTCAGGATTATTTATCACTTTCCTGAATGTGAATTCCTTAAGCATTTTGAAAAACTCCGTCTCATCATATGAACGATAGCCGGCAGCCTTATTCTTTATACGCAGCTTATTAACATAGTCTCTGATCGTTGCCACGGCAAGTCTGTCAAAATACAGGGAATCCAAGACCTCATAGAGCTGATCACACTTTGTATGATTCGACACAACAAGATCTACCGTATCATTATCAGAATTCAGATACTTGTATATTTTTGCGTTGGGGTCTTCATTTGAAGTTCTGAAAAGTTTAATCCTATCGTATATAAATCCGTAAATCATCGACTTATGAATTTTTCTCATCAGGCGCCTCTGATAATCCATATCAAGTTCAGGCATCTGCGAAATGGAATTCCATCTCTTGTCGATATGCGGAGTTATTACGGCGCTCGTTTTGCTGTCAGGTCCTATTCTGTCCATATACTTTTGATATACTCTGAAGTAGTCGCCTGCCGAGAGCTGCTCAAACTCGCTCTTGCTGCTGATTGAAAATTCATCTATTGAGTCGCTGTACATCGGAGCCGAAAACTTTGCAAGCTGAGTAGGCATGATGTTATAAACCGAGCGGAAGAATCTCAGTTCATACCTGGAAACAGTATCCGATCTGACGGCTTCGGGAATGAAGTCGTTAATTCTGATGCCGTCGCCGTCATCGATAGAGTCATTGCACGCAACGACATTAACTTCACGCGCTTCCTCGTTGTCCTTCTTCTTTATGCCGGGGCTTGCAAGGTTTCTGCACCTGTCGATTCTGTCCAGAATATATCTTTTGATGTTTCCTTCTTTATTCAGCTCGATGGCCCTCTGCTCTTTTCGCTCTTCGCTTAAGCCGTCAAGCTCAATTGCCGTATCAACATCATGCTGAAGCTTAAGAGCATGAATAATGCTCTTAACATAGATAATATCTCCGCAAGCCTCATCCACGCGATTTTTATAGTATTTGACAATTATGTCATCAAATATGTCCTTTGTTACTTCATAATTGAATTTATTCACGCCGCGCCTTGCTTCAATATACGAATTGTCTCTAAGCGACTCAAATATCCTTGCATAGAGTTTCGCCGCATCCTCGCCGCTATCCATGGGACGTCCGACGCTCTCGGTAATCTTCTCGAGATGCTTTTTCTCTCCGAGCACATACTGAACGCAGTCGCCGTTCTTGAATGCAAGCTTTGTAACTATATCTTCTTTTTTCTTCTCAATTGCAGGCACCTTGCGCTCAAATGAATTATAGAAATTCTCATAGACCTTTATAAGGTTAGAGACGGCACCTCTTGCAACATCGCAAATCTCCTTTGCAATGGTCATATCAAAGAATTTACGGACAGAGTTATTATATCTGTCGAGAATATCGTTACATCTCTCACCGGGCTTGTCAACAATTCCGTCAAAGTTCTTCAGCTTATCGCAAGCCTCGCACATTTCTGCAAGACCGGCCTCTTTGCCGAGGTGAAGCGCCACCTTGAACATGTCAACGTCTTTGTCTCCGTTTCCGGTACCATAAACATCGCGGGTTCTTTTAGCTTCAAACGAATTAATCGTGCCATCGGCCTCGTTCATGCGCTCATTTATTGCGTCGCTTAATTTATAAAGCATATATCTTGCGGCGTTCGGATGCATGAACTTTCCGCGTACCGACAGATATCTTTCAAGCATATATTCGCCGAGATCATCTTTTTCCGCAGAAACTTTACTGCTGAAAACTTCTTTCGCAAACGACCTTACGACATCTGTAAAGCGCTGAGTTTTTGCGACCTCCTCAATCGCAACGATCGCGTTATATCTTGAAGAGTATTCCTGGCTCGCAGCGCTCTCCTTTGCCACCGAGAAAGTCCTGTTTTCCTGAAGAAAATACTCTCTCTCAATTGCGCCCTCGGTAACGCCTTTAATTAGAGCGTCGATATAGCGCCTTGCAACCACATCGATATTTCTCTCCTCTTCTTCATCACCGAGAGTATCGATTTTGCCTCTGAGATATTTATCCCAAAGCATCATTGTAAAGTCGTTGCCACTCTTAGGATCGGCGCCCGACTCCATTTTGCTCTTATATACACCTGTACGGGTGGGTTCATTTCTGCTGCTGGAGGTTGTGCTCTCTTCCCAAGCCTTATATTCCTCTTTGAATTTAATATCATACTGAAGCCAAGAGTTGTCAAGGAGGGCTTTTCGCTCCTCTTCGGTAAGGCTCTTGTTGGCCGAAGATCCTATTATGCCCATTCTTGCCCAGTTAAGAGCTATGTAATCTCGAATATCCTCATACGGATACTTCAGTACGGATGCACCGACGCCGCCGAATCTGCATCGACCGAGTCTCTCCGGATCTATGCAAAGTTTAAGTACATTATCCTCCATGCTGGAAGTCTTTGTACGCATCGGGCCTATATTCTGCTCATAAAGCGACTGTGCAGCATAATCGACATATTGGCCGAGGGTAGTCATATTGCCTGCATTCGAGTCCGTTCTGTCCATAAGGAAGCAAAAATCGAACGGAAGATTGCTGATATTTTCTGTTCCGGAAGACGAGCTGGGAATTGACAGATAGAGATCTTTGTATCTTTGGAGTTCCGGCACGGTGTCAAAAAATCCACTGCCCTTCATCATGAAAGCATTGATTTCCTTTATAGTCGCATAGCCGTTACAACGCAAGCTGTCTTTTTCGCTCTGCGTCTTAATTACTGTATCCATAACACCGGGCATGATAAGAAAGCCTCTTATCATAACAGCGGCATCGGGATAATTCTTTTTAATGTAGTGACGCACCAACATACCGATTTCCATAGCTATGCCCGAGCCCGTGCCACCGGCTGCCGTAGATGCAATGACAACTCTAACCGCCTGTTTGAGTCCGCCACCGTCCTTAAGGAACAAATCGTCAATCGCCTTATAAAGAGTTTGTATCTTGCCATTTTTAATAATATCGTTGATTGCAAGCCTTGATATGGCACGAACCTGGCCGGCACCCTCAGAGACATTCTTAGCATCCAGCATCTTATTCTCCGGGAACCAATTCATCTTAGCATCTTTATCGTTATTGAGATAGCTGCCTACAAAGCTGGTAGACGAGGTCTGAATAGGTATTACTCCGTAATTAGCGGAGAGCAGATCATTGGCATCAGTATCCATGACTACAAAGCGCAAATTGCCTGTATCATCATTGACAGCTCTTTTGGCAATACCCTTGATGATATCGGAGCCTCTGCCGCCGGTTCCGATAAAGAGTATGGGGGCATTCAATTTGTTAGGCTGGATTTTCTCTTTTCTATACATTTTAACTCCTTCTTTCTCTCTCAGTGTTTACTATTAATATGAACAATACCTGTTCTCACGCCCGAAACTGTTTTCCACTTTATTTCGCTTCCATTGCTGATTGTGATAGGTGATTTTTTGTCCAGAATAGTTTTACCGTCACCGTCCACAAATTTACTGCCTCCGGATTTTTTGTATCGCATTCCGTTGATCTCATACCATTCAACCGATCCGAGCGGTTTTATGTCCTTGACACGGAATTTTGCATTTTTCTTCCTGCTGTTTTTCAGCGGCGTGCAAGCCTTAGCTTCACATCTCAGCTCACCCGGATATGTATCGGTAGAAAGCGAGAGCATGTTTCCGTTCCTCTTTACAAGCGGGCTTGTCTTTGCCTTGGGAATTTCCATATAAATCGAATTGGGCAAAGTCGCTTTATTCAGTATCATCGCTATCAGCGCGATAAGAAGAACTATCAGAAAAATCCAAAACAGCCATTTCCAGACTTTGCTGTATATCTGAATATCAAAACGCACATCGCTTGAATCCGAAACATTATTACCGTATTCGTCTATGTATGCGGCAGAAGCCTTCAGCTTGTAGCTACCCGTTTCCGGCTCAACAAAGCTGCTGCTTTCATCACTGCCTATATAAATATAAAATGCGGATTCATCAGGCTTTATCTCGACCCTGTACGCCGGAGCTTTTGAACCATCAAGCACAACGTCAGGAGTTACCCGAGCCATCTGTTCCGCGGTCAGCGGAGCGCCGTTAAGTGCCATATTTACCTTTATGGGTTTCCAATTCTCATGATCTCTCACAACATACCATGACTGCGGCTGCAGCACCTTGGCCTCCACTGAGAATTCGTTTTGAGCCGGCAACACTTTGATCGGGAAAGGGAAGGCAGATGGATCATCTTTGGTTGATATTGTGTAATCCTTTAGATATTTGCCCTCAACATATATCTCTGTGCTGTCATCTTTACCCAATGTTATTTTTGAACCGTTCGGATATTCTTTAAAGTCTGAATCCGAAGATGCCTTTACATATGTGTTCAGCTCAACGTTGCTGCCCATCAGCTCATGTTTCGTAACGTCTTCGCCAGTGGCACTGTCAACGATTGCGCTTTCAACAGTGTAATCGCCGGGAACTATTTCGCCTGAAGAAGTGTCGACCTGCTCCCCGTCGCTATTTATCAATGAGACTCTGATATCAACATCAGGCTCATAGAACACCTGGATTTTATCTGCATCGGAATACTCCAGCTTATATTTGCCTTTCGGACATGCTGCGAAAGTAACAACCTGCCCGGCAAGATTCTTGTCGGCAGGGGCGTTCGGATATTTATTCGCTCTGATCTCGCTGTATTTGCGCTGGCCGCTGTCCATAGTAACATCAATCTTTTTGCCGGATTCATCGGTCAGCGAAACAACCTTTGCATTTGCACCCTGTGCAAAAACAATCAGATTCTTCATCGACAGATCCAGCTCAAGAGAGCCCGTCTTCAGACGGTTGCCGGGCAATACAGATCTCTGGAATATCGTATTACAAATTCCGATCAAGTCGTCTTTTAGACTCTTATCGTCAGAAGTCTTAGCATAAAAGCCTATGCTTTCGTTCGGTGTCAAGGAGGCCGCCGCACCAAATCCCAAATACTGAATTTTTATTTTGCCGCTTGCCTTTGACGCCAAAGATGAAAGCTCATTTTGAATATCAATTTTTGTCAACTGACCGTCTCTCGTAGTAAGATTGAATTCGCCGTCGGTAAGGACGATCAGCCATTTTTCGCTTGCATTTGAGCTATTCAAATGATTGTATGCCTCAGATATAGGCTCAAACGGCGTGTTTGACGGACGGACAGTAAAAAGATTGGAAATTTTGTTAATATCCTCTTTGCTCGTGACGGAAAATGCGGCATAGCTTCCGCCTGAATCCGGCGTTGAGCCATCTGTCGTAACCTCCCACATCGGGAAAATATTCAGGCGATTTTCGCCGCTCTCATAATCAAGCATCGAGGCGAATATCTCCATGGCGTATTTTGCTCTGCACCATGCTTCGTTATTATACATCGAGCCGGAATTGTCAAATACAACTGCAATATCGTAGCTCTTTTTTCTTTTGCTTGTCGATGCTGCCCGAGCATTAAACGACGGATTCGCCAAAGCGCCGAATGCCACTATAAGAGTGAAGGCAAAAAGCATCAACCTTTTAAAAACTCTTTTCATCATTTCCTCCTCAACACGGACATTTTTTCAGCCGGATACAAATACCGACTTCAAACAAATCATCCAACCCCTTCCGAATGATGGTAAATGCAATATTCCGCTTCAGCTAAGTGTATTCATCGAAAAAGTCGCAAACAGTTAGGCAACGCAATAACATAAAAAATTCATCAATACATTTTGCAATTCGATAAATTTCGCTCACAAAGCATCAAAATCTGCAATTTTATATGATAATTATATCAAAACGGTTTTTTTAAAGATAGTGAATCAATTGGCATTTATTTACATACATATCGTAACCAAAAGAATTACCGATGCGCCTATCGTAAAGTAACCATTCTGTAGACCAATACCTCGTTCCCCTTTTCTCATTTAAAAGCGCTTAATATCCCGTATCGGTTCATAGAATTCAAAAACTTTTTCGCCTTCTAAAATAACCGCGCACAAGCAGAAAGCAAGTTTTAAAATTTACTACTATTTCATTTTTTCTGGCATAATTGCAAAGCAAGCAGAAGAAAAGTGTTTTCCTCTGCTTGCTTTGTTTTTTCAGAACTCAAACAAATTCAATTTAATGGCTGTTATTAATTATCAACTTATTTTAAGTATACAGGCCAAATCTTTATACTTTATCAAATTTGAATATGAACGGCTCTATCCCAGGTAATCCGATAATAGCTTCACCAATTCTCAGTCTAAGGACATCCCAGTCTTCAACTACATTCGAATCGCGAATTTGCTCTGTCACTCCACGTCCCGAAACGGATGACATAAACACTTCTTTTTTTCGATTTGTTCCAAAAAGACCTTTAATATAGTTCCTTGACGCTTCATCGGTAACTCTAAAACAAACCGAAGTTAGGAAGCCCGAAAGAAGACTTTTCCCTCTCTCCTCACCGTAATTATCAAAAATCTGATTAACATTTTGTATACCGATCATGAACTTAATACCTAGACTTCTTCCAAAATTCACTGCATCATCTACATGACTTAAATTTGGAAGCAAGCTAAACTCATCTGTTACAAAGAAAACGTTTCCGTCACTTTTTGAGCGACACAAAGCTTCTTTTATTGCCATATCAAACAGCAAACTGTAAATTGGAGAAAGCATTCTTCCTACGCCAATATCATATTCGATAAAAACGAATTTACCGCCCTTATTTCTGACGATATTACGCATAGATAACGTACCGGATTTTTTAAAATTTCCCAAAAAAATCTCGCGAACCAACTGCTGCATTTCCGAAAGAACACCTTGCGTTTGAGGCGATCTGTCATCAGCAATATAGCTTACCATTGATTTAAATTCAGGATATTGCGCAAGAATTTTTCTCAGTTCTTCTCCGGAAGCGCCATTCAAAAATGACCTCAGCCCCTCGTTGGTCGTGTTACATGTATCTGGATTTTTGATAAAATGTGTCAAAACTGCAGAAAAAATGTCTTTTGCCGCATTTGGAAAGAAAGGCTGATTTGTATTCTCTATTTTTTCATTAAATAAAGTTTTGGATATCTCAACTATATTTTCTTCCATGTGCTCATTTTTTTCAATTTCATTAAAAATGTTCCAGTAATCGGTTCCTCTTGGACCTCTTGCCAACTCGTCATTACTGATTACAATGTCGCCGGGTTCATAAAACGCTTTATAAAAGTCACCTTTTGTATCAAAAACTATGGCAATATCATTAAAAGACAGTTTTTTTCTTATTTGCAGCATAATCTGAAAGAAGGTGTTTGTCTTACCGGTACCTATACCACCCAACAAAACCATATGTCTGCTGAGAAGGTTATCATCAATTGGCACAAATACTCTGCTTCCATTCACGTCTGACCCTACAAATAAATATTGCGGATTGGGGCAATTATAACCTACCGGTTTATCATATAACTGATTGCCATCAAACACTTCAACTTGTTTCAATAAAACATCCCCTTAATAACCCATTCCATAATAGTAATCATATTCGGGAATCTCGGGATCTTCTGACACTCCAGATCCCTCGTTCTCATCATGAGCAGGTTTTTCGTCAAACTCCGTATCTTCTGAAGGCGCTTGATCGTCATCAGATAAACCATTTAAATTGGCTTCGTCTTTGGCTTCGTCTTCATGAGCATTTTCACTTGTTCCACTTGAATCCAGCTTACTACTTTGACTCTCATTTTCGGTAACAGCTTCGTCTTGGGTTTCGCTCTCATTCAGGTTGTTTTCGTTTGCTTCACCCGTGTCAAGTTCGTTGCTCTGGTTCTCATTTTCGGCAACAGCTTCGTCTTGGGTTTTGCTCTCATTCAGGTTGTTTTCGTTTGCTTCACCCGTGTCAAGTTCGTTGCTCTGTTTTTCTTCTCTTTTCTTTTCTTTGGCATATCGCTCTTCCACATCTTTATCAATTGAATCATAGACTTTGGCTTCTTTCTCTGCTTCACTCATTTCCTCAGTGCCGCAGTATCTACACTTTGCCCTATCCATAAGAGCATCTTTGTTAAATGTTCTGTCATTCTTATAAGAATAGTATGAGGTGTCTTTTGACTTCGCAAAAACTTGATTCATCTGACTATCGGCATAATCATTTGCGTCACGCTCAAGAGGCCCGAATCTATAGTCAATTATATCTTCGTCTGGACTGACATAACAGTTTGGCTCATAGTTCTTTGCCCAAAGCTCCTGAGTCTCCATAGACTCTGCCGCATCGATCCTGCCGCTAACAGCATCATGCTGATATGCATGTCTCCCCTCATGGATAGTTGTCTCCAACATCTGATAGCCATTTTCACCAAATCCAACGTCTTGCTCATTCAGTACAATATACTGTGGCATATTTTGACTGTAGTAGCCTAAAGTGTGCGACCCGTTTTTATCCGGCATCCTTTCAGTCAGCACTGTTCTTGGAGATCTGCCCTGCTGAAATGCCATTTGATTCTCTGCCTGCTGGAGACAAGATAATCTTTCGCTAAAATCAAGTCGGTGCCAATTATCAGGTTCAAACGCCTTGGCGGAAAAGTTGACAATTTTAAGGTTTAGGAAAAACCTGTTGCTCATATCGCATCACCATCCATTATGATGGGCGTCCAGCTTTTATATGCCTCGACTTTTTGAGGTGAATCCATTAAGATTTTCATCCTAACAAATGCATCGACTACATTGCAATGCTCCTTGCTCATTATATATTCAATGTCGATTCCGAAATATGAGAAGCCCGCATCATCTCCGTACACCCATTTGCTGACAGCGTCACGCAGTTCCGGCTTTGCACACGACAAAACATCTGAGTAATTTTTGGCAATGGAGTCATTTTTAACATACAATTTAATTTTTTTTAGCAATTCATCATACATAATGTTTTATCTCCATAGGAATTATTTTTTCCACTTACTGATAGCATAGTCGCCATACTTCTGAATATCATTAATAATTGCTCCGGCTTCTTTCATAAAGAGCTCCGTATCCTTGCTTAAAAGCACCACCGTGTCGGAAACGGTATCAGTTACTCTTCTGCTCCCTGTTCCTTTTGTGTTAATACCATCTCCGGAAGCATAGCGGCACTTCACCTTGATCGTTATGCTGGGAAGCAATGCACTTTTTACCAAATACACTAATCCTAAAATCGAGAAAGGGACAATACCGCATATCAGCACTGCAGTCATGGTTTCATCGAAAGTTGCAGTCATTCCGCCGATTGCACTCCCAATTCCCAATCCAAACATCAACGCAAAAACAACATTTGATTGTTTTCTAAAAAACCAGTTCAAAGCAACAAACGCAAGAATAATAAGGAAAGAAAGAATTGAAGAAAACACGCCCTCAAAAGGCATCCCCATTCCAAAACCCAAAGAACCAGATATTAACATCAAAAATAAAACAAGTAAAAAATCCCCAAAAGAAAACTGTCTGCCTTTTGCAAACGAAAGGCCTGCCAATTCATCGATGGCATATTCCTGATAAGTGACATCCTTACCCAGCGGCGACTTTCTTACAATTCGGTTAATAATGCGTTTATTTGTAATCTGTATTCTGTCATAGCCCCAGCTGAGACTGAGTCTCTCTCTTATTCTGCCAACTTCATACTGCTTGATTGGGACCTCCTCTTTGCACGGGTCAATTATATCCGGAACGATATTTTTCCCTACCTCAAAAATATCCTCTTTTGAGTAATTGTTAGACTCCTTGAAACCCAAAAGATCAGAAAAAGTTATCATGGTTCTGTGATCATATTTATCACAAGTGCACTCGGCGATTGGTCTTCCACATTTTGTACAAAATGCACCGTTTCTTTGCGACCTTCCCGTATTGCAAGTACACTGATCAATTGGATTACCGCATCTTGTGCAAAATCCAGGGGCTTGTCTTGGCTCTTTGTTGCAAGTGCACTGATCAGTCGGCTTGCCGCATTTAGTGCAAAATTTTTGCCTTTGTGGCACTCCGGCAGGTGGAGTATAATTACCAGGGGAAACATTAGATTTGTCATCTCCAATGCCGCAAGTACAGTATTCAACGGGTAATCCACAGTTTTTACAAATTTCCATTTCAACATTCCTCCAAAACAATTTTTAAAATTCATTAAAAGACAACGAGTGAATTAGTTGTCGGATCATATGCAAATTGTAATTCGAAAGTATGCCAATCGCTATCCGAAACCGTCTCTGTTCCGGACCAATATGTATAACTATAGGAATAGTTATATCTTGTCTTCGCTTTAACGCGTATGACTCCATCATAGTATCCAATATCTTCAATTGAAGTGATAATATCTGAGACAGACTCAATCGTTCTTGATGGCATATCGTCAAATAAGTTTGCATATTCACTTTCGGCCATTTTGAATTTAGAATTGATTCCAAGATCAGCAAAGCGTTTGTTCTCAAATGCACCTTTTGTCATAGAATCACACATTGACTTTGCTTGTGAGCTCGCCACGTTAAACGCTGCATCACCTATATAATCTTCGACTCTATTATAATCAGCTCCACTATTCTCAAACCCCATGGTTGATGTTTCGCCGTTGCATATTCCGCCTTCCAACTTCACTTGATGCATTCCTTTAAACATGCACTCAATTTTATATATGTCGCTCCAATTCTCTTTGGTGCGCACTTCGTTCATCATGCTTTTGTCGAGGACTTTACCATCAATAGTCACTACAGCACCAGCAGGAACCTCTAATGTTATATCATTGATTATGTCATCAGCCAATGACACCGCATATTTTCTAAAGAACAGGAATCTGCCTTGCTCATTAAGAACCATCTGAAAAGTCCCGCTTCGCGAATTATTTATATACTCTGCATAGTAGTATTTAACAAGCGATTTGCGTCCTGAATAATAATCATCTTGGCCCAAATTATTTCCTTCATAAATATCATAGCTGTTTGCTGTAACATAGGAATAGTTCTTTTTTATATATTCAGCAAATAAATCCTTGTCGATAAGAGCAGACTCATCGATTGCAGCATATTTATACATTTTTTCGTAATCTTGGTTTACCAAGCACTTAAAATAATTCTTCGCGGTCCTTTCCGGATTTGTAATTATACTTCCCACTACCAGTGATGCGATTAATGCAACGACAAGTACTGCTCCAATTATCAGCGGCACAAGCACTTTCGGACGCATTATCTTCTTCTTTGCTTCTTCCTTATCGATTTTCTTAGCTCCGTCAACAGCCCTCCCCATGAGCTCTTGTACTTTACCGGTCCCCTCTTCGACTTTCTCCTTAAAACGATCCATATACTCCTCGCCTTGACTTCTCGGAGCATTTGATTCCAACTTTGCACCGCAAAAAGCGCAAAAACCATCTCTATCATCATTTTGCGAACCGCAACTCGGACAATACATTTTAGAACCTCCAATTCTGATAAAAAGCAATTAGTGAGACATAAACTTCTCGAAACTATCCATTAAAAATCAATTAAAAAACACAACCAGCTCAACTTCAAAACTCAATCACCCTCTCTTCAACCACTTGCGCACCAGATACATCTTCGGCAACAAAGAAAAAGTGAAACACATCTCCTGGGCACACTCCGGTAGTATCAACATTGTAGCAGCTTTCACTAAAGCCATAGTACATATTCTTACATTCGTCAGCGCATCTCACCAACCAGTAATCTTCATCTTCTCCTTCATAATAGTAAAACACCAACCAATCACTTATCAAATAATTTGATGACACATCCCATGACATACTAAGTTGGTTATCGCCACTTATCCAAACATCGTACGTGTTAATGCATAAGTTTGAATCTTCCCAATAATACGTGCTTGTATCATATGGTATGTAAGGCTCGCTTGTGCTCGACTCATATATGCGGGTTGTTACGACATACCTTGAAGTGATTATATCGTTATTCCTCTTTGTCGTTCCAACAGTATGTGCTGCAGGCGGCTCAGTAATCTGGCGTCGTGTTGTTGAATATACCCTGCACGCAGCGGATGCCTTTGTAATATCGGTTGCTCTCATTGTGCTTGCCTCAAACGGCGCCACGGGCGCTGAGGTCGAACGAACAATCGCTGCTAACTCCCCTAAAGGTGTACTATTCTTTTCGTCAGGGGCACTGAAATGCAAAATGTTCTGTCCGTCGCTTCGAGAAACAAATCCTCCAGAGATACTCCGTTCAGAATCTTTATGGCTCTTTAAGAACGTCTTAATTACAAATGCTGACGAAATTAACACGATTGCAGGAATTACAATACAGATGACAGTTTTCAACACTTTTGTCTTGCTTTGATGAGTGGACCCGGCTTCTGCCCCCGGATTTTCAAGTTCATCACCGTTCTCGGCAAGGTGTTTACCACAATTTCCGCAAAAAGCAGAATTATCCTCCTGATCATATCCACAATATGGACAATACATAATAAATTAACCTCCTCAATAAGACATCACGGTTACATATTCGTAAGAGCGCTGCAATCATTATATATCAAACTTTACAGTCAGACTAATATTACATTATAAATCAATTAAAAATATTATATCAGAAGCAAATTGTTATGTATAGCCCACAAAAGGGTGACAAAACGTATACGCTTTTATCCGATAGCGTACAAATCAGTGTTATCCGACTTAACAACCATTATATTCTGAATTAATAAACCGGGCTCCAATTCAAGCGCTCAATCGTCGAATTGTCTTTGACTTCAAGCGTTAATCTATACCGTTTTAAGTTCAAAAAATGGCGAAGCAGGTATACTCTAAATAAAAAACAGCTAACAAATAAAAAAATAGCAAAAAACGATTGACAAATTCGTTTCTTTTTGCTATTATATCTATCGTTGTAAAACAAAAGGGCCACTAGCTCAGTTGGTTAGAGCACTCGGCTCATAACCGAATGGTCCGGGGTTCGAGTCCCTGGTGGCCCACCATTCATAGGGGTATAGCTCAGTTGGTAGAGCAGCGGTCTCCAAAACCGCGTGCCGAGGGTTCAAGTCCTTCTGCCCCTGCCAGAGCAAAGTCCTGAAATCGTTGATATATAACGGTTTCAGGACTTTTTCTTTTATTCTTCGTCATAACGTTATTTTTCCAAATCGTCATCATTACCGTTGATTATCGTCAGTTTTCGATAACCATGTGCCCCTGATGTGCCCCCGAAAAACCCCGCTGATCGCCATATGAAAGCCTACGGAGTAAGAATTTTCTATTCAAAAAGCAGTATATTTTTGCAGATCTGCCACTAAAAGCAGATATGCAGCAAAACCGAGCTGAGAAGCACCTCTTAGCTCGGTTTATTTTTTTATATCGCCTTATATACGCCTGAAAGAGCCATATGCAAACAATAATGCAATAAAGAATGCAAACTAATGCATATATAATATCTATCTTAATGTTGTTTAGTTGTTACGGATAGTCTCTGCATGTTGCCTTGCGGCAAACCCCGAGTGTTGATCGGGATTCACCGCACAAGCAATAAAGAAGGAAAATAAAGAAAGGGTCATTTAACTACGCACAGCGAAACCTCAGTCGGTTTTGTTCCGTTTCACAGATCGCAATTGTGTAGATCGTATCATCATCGCAATAGCTGATAGTCACGCCTTCGCTGTCTTTGCCTGTGTAATTGATTATGAATACGTGATCGTAGATCGTTTGACCGCCGGTAAAGCCCGTCAGCAATAATTCTCTGTAATTGGCCTTCACACGGCACAGCCCCTTAGGATCCAGCTTTTTCATAACTATGCCTTGCTCCGAGAGCATGGCAAGCGTAAAACCGTCACCGGTGTCGATTATCGCCGCCACCCATTTCCGTATGTCGTCATCGCCGACCCTCATAAACCGTATCCCGTTGCCGGCGGGGTCCATTTCAATAAAATAATCGTAATCCTCTCCTATGAGCAGCATTTCTTTGTACAGCATAAGATCAACTCCGTTTCTTTGATTTTTTGTTTTTGCTGTTGTTTTTCTTTTGATTCTGTTTGTTTTTCTTGCCCTTGACCTTCGGCGGCTTAGTGGGCCAATACCGTTCACATTTGGTCCTTTTCGGCGGATACAGACCGAAATACATACAGTGAAGTATGCTGCCGTTGCGGTTCTCGCTGTGACGGCAACGAGCGCAGTCGCAGGGGATCTTATTCGGCTTTTTGATTCTTAAAACAGTGCTTGTGGGTGTACCAACCTTACCGGTTGACATAATCATCATTCCTTTCGTTAAAAATTTTAAATTTTTTATTTAGGATTAATTCAATACCGTAAAAGCCGTAAGTCGATATTATCTTCCGCCGTCGGACGGTTTCCGAACGGCTAAAATCACAGGCCTTTGCGGGTGCGGCGGACGGTGATAAGCCTCCTTTCTTTTTCGACTCGTAAAAAGTATGTAAGATTTGCTCCGCGTTTTCTGCCTTAGAAGGACAAGCGGGTGAATATTGCCGTTTTGTCCCGGCAAAGAAAGTATGTAAGATTACCGAGCGCATAAAAGTTTCTGAACAGCAAAAGTCGAATCAAAGGCTTATCGGACACTAATCACAAATTACAGAAGGGACGAACCAACCCGTCCATAGTCAGTCGCTCAGCCGTCGCGGCTCCGCAGGGTCG
>ENA-OOSI01000066-OOSI01000066.1-human-gut-metagenome-genome-assembly--contig:-NODE-66-length-31510-cov-3.232809_pt1 | contig 31510 bp, 38 predicted proteins | sample MGYA00241171_ERZ501200 | MGnify/ENA primary metagenome ERZ501200 (study PRJEB25962, sample SAMEA2042554) | human gut metagenome | biome: human gut; feature: human-associated habitat; material: faeces...
GGACAGGCAGTTGAGATAATTACCAACATAGCATCACAGACCAACCTTCTCTCTCTAAATGCAAGTATTGAAGCGGCGAGAGCAGGTGAAGCAGGACGAGGATTTGCAGTTGTTGCATCAGAGATACAGAAACTTGCAGAACAGTCTAACCAGTCGGCAGTTAAGATTCAGCAAATAATAGACGGTCTTACAGTTGAATCCAATAAGACAGTTAAGATTATGGAAGAAGTCAAGAGTGCAGTATCAGATCAGGAAAAGAAGATTCATGAGACTAAGTCAATCTTCGGAACAGTAAGAGATGGCGTTGCGAAGTCAATGGATCAGATTAATGGTATCAGCGATGAAAGTAATGAACTTGACGCTAGCAAGAATAAGATTGTAGAGGTTATCGAATCACTTTCTGCAGTATCTGAAGAAAATGCTGCTGCTACTGAAGAGACTATGGCATCAATCGAAGAACTTACTTCAATGATGTTAGAACTTGCATCATCGGCTAATAAGCTTAATGAACTTGCCGACAATCTTGAGAACAGCGTAAGTGTATTTAAAGTAGAGTAGTATATTAAATGGAGTGTAGAGCATGGTATACATAGTTGTCATACTGGTTGTCCTTGTGGCTGATTTGATTATTAAGGCTAAGATATTGGAGATACCGGAAGCCGGTTTCCCAATTGAAAAGTTTAAAGGAAAAGTTAAGATAGTAAGAACCTTTAATGAAGGCATGGCGGCCAATGTGTTGGACGAGGACCCGGCAAAGGTTAAGAAAATATCATCCCTTGTACTTGTGATATTTCTGATACTTTCACTTCCGTTATTTTTCTCCAAAAAAGGAAGAATCAACAGAAAGCTTGGGGCAGCCCTGATTATCGGGGGAGCACTTTCCAATGTGGCAGACAGATGTATCCGTGGAAAGGTTGTAGATTACATCCAGTTTAATATGGATAAATCAGACAGAATGGAGCGCATGACATATAATATTGCGGATTTCAGCATATTTATCGGCACAGTGCTTTACATGATTAATTCAGGCAGTAAGAAGAGTAAGAAGAATAATAAAAAATAATAAATTAAGAGCTTCCGGACAGTTAAGTGCCCGGAAGCTCTTTTTATAAAATGGTGCCGCGGGGTCGTAAGTGTTAAATTTTAGGTGGCAAAATAATAACAATGAAAAAGCATCCGGAAGGGTGCTTTTTTCATGCCCCGCCCTACTGGGGCGGAATAGAAATTAGTAGGAGACGTTTTATGAAAACAACTATTTTTTATGATGAAATGTGTGTTCCGGAACAAATAAGAATAAAATCAGATAAATTATGTTTGGACCATACGTTTTCACCAAATGCAACATTAAATTGTATAAACTACAGAGATATAAACTCGTTATTGGAAAATCCTTTATTTGATACAATCCAAATAAACCTCGCAAAAGGAACAGCTTATTATGAAGAATATGACGGAACCTTAAAACCTATAAGCTCCGGTTGGATTCAAATAAAACCCTCTGATATTGAATTAAATGAAACCAATAACCTGTTGTAATTATAACATAAATATGACGAAAAAAGCATCCGGAAGGGTGCTTTTTTCATGCCCCGCCCCACTGGGGCGGAATACCAAAAAGGAGACAAAGATAAAATGAAAAGTAAAGAATGGGATAACGTTACAACATCTGTACGTTCCAAGATTGAAACAGAAAAAGAACTTCTAACAGAAAAACAATGGATGATAAGAAAGCGTGTGCCTGTTAACAAGGAAGCAGGAAATGTACTTTACGCAAACAGAATGTGTCAGAAAAGCACTAAATACTATTTTGAAGACGAAGTACGGGAAATGACGGCTGAAGAACTTGCAGACAAAAAGAAGAACGATAAACTGCAGCGTGAGAAAGCAAAACAAAAACAGCAGGAATTAAGACAAAAAGAGCTGGAAGTGCTTGACGAACTTAAAACCAAGAATGAGACACTTAAATATGACTGCATATATCTTATTGATAAGCTGGTCAGGGAAAAAATAAAAGAACTCCGCCCCACTGGGTCGGGAGCAACAGAAGTTGTTATCGACGTAGAAACAACAGGGCTTGAAGATACGGACGAAATGCTTCAGATAAGCATAATCGACACAGAAGGAAATACGTTATTCAACAGTTACATAAGACCGGTATTCCATGAAAGCTGGCCGCAGGCAGAGGAAATAAACCAGATAAACATACAGACAGTAAAGGATGCCCCAGAAATTCAGGATGTGGCTGGACAGCTTGCAGCTATCTTAAAAGATGTAAAGAATATAATAGGCTACGACGTAGCTTTTGATGTTGACATGCTTAAACGATTTGGCATACCGGTAAACGATGATGCAGAGATAACAGACGTAATGAAGCTGTTCGCCCCGCTGTATGGCGAATGGAGCGATAAATACGGCTGCTTCAAATGGCAGAAATTAACCACATGTGCAGCTTATTTCGGATTTGACTGGAAGAATATAAAAGCACATGACAGCCTCGCCGATTGCCTGGCAACCTTATACTGCTATAAAAAAATTAAAGGAGGAAATGACAATGAGCAAATGTAAAGTAATATCCGTCTGTAACCAGAAAGGCGGCGTTGGTAAGACCACAACCACAGTAAACCTTGGAGTGGGGCTGGCAAGGGAAGGAAACAAGGTTCTTTTAATTGATGCCGACCCACAGGGAGATTTAACCACATGTCTTGGATATGAAAATGATGAACTCGAATATACCATATCTGACATGATAGGAGCTGCATTAAACGACCATGAACTTGACCCTTCGGAAGTGATATTAAACCACGAAGAAGGAGTTGACATCATTCCATCCAATCTCGACTTATCGGCAATGGAGCTTACACTTGTATCGGCGATGACAAGAGAACGAGCCCTTGCAATGGCAATAGAGCCTTTAAAAGATAAGTATGATTATATTCTCATAGACTGTATGCCATCACTTGGGATGCTGACAATCAATTCCCTCACGGCTTCAGATTCCGTAATAATACCGGTACAGGCACAATACCTTCCGGCAAAAGCAATGACACAGCTTACACAGACGATAAGTAAGGTAAAAAGACACATCAACCCTAATCTGAAGATTGAAGGAGTGGTACTAACCCTTGTAGACAACAGAACGAACCTTGCAAAAGACATTACCGCTACAATCAGAAATGAATTTGGTTCAAAAATGAACGTATACAATACTTCAATCCCGATAGCAACAAAGGCTGCGGAAGCAACAAATAAAGGGCAGAGCATATATGCTTATGATTCCAATAATGCGGCCGCAAAAGCATATGAAAAACTTACAAAGGAGGTAATAGCTCATGCCAAAGGAAAAGAGCCAGAGAGGATTCAGACTGCCGAGCGTTGATGACCTTTTTTCATCAACAGAAGAAAGAGAGACAGAAAAATTAACATCAGGAAGAATAATGGATGTTCCGATTAGCGAAATTGATGATTTCCCGGAACATCCTTTTCATGTTGAAGACAATGACGAAATGGATGCACTTATGGAATCTATCAAAGAACATGGTGTTATTGAACCTGCAACTGTCCGGAAAAAAGATGACGGAAGATATGAAATGATATCCGGACACAGAAGAAAGCATGCAAGTACCAGATTAGGGCTTTCGACAATAAGATGTGAAGTAGTCGAAATTGGCAGAGACGAAGCCATACAGCAGATGGTGGAAAGCAACCTGCACAGGGAACATATCCTGCCAAGTGAAAAAGCCTTCGCTTATAAGATGAGGCTTGAAGCAATTTCAAGACAGCGTAAAGATTTAGATAATGACACACTGGTTGGAATTGAAAGTGCCGAACTGGTAGGAAAAGAAAGCGGTGACGGTAAGACACAGGTAAGAAGATACATAAGATTAACTTATCTTATTCCGGAATTACTTGAAATGGTAGATAATTCCGTTCTGAAAAATAAAGGCATGAAACAGATAGCCTTAAGACCTGCCGTGGAGCTTTCATATCTTACAGAAACGGAACAGAAGATACTGTTAGGCGTAATAAATGACATGGACTGCACTCCAAGTCATGCACAGGCAATCATCCTACGAAAGGCTTCACAGGATGAAGATTTATCTGTTGAAGATATAACAGATGTGCTTTGTGTGGAAAAGGCGAACCAGACAGTTAAGCAGCATTTATCAGAAAAACTGGTAAACATGCTGCCACCAAAGATAAGAGATGACAATGACCGGATTAATGAATATCTGGAAAAAGCAGTTGCCTACTATGAGAAAATGCAAGCAAGAAGAAAAGACAAAGAAACAGATTTTGAGAGACCGCTTTAAAAGCGGCTTTTTTTATACCCGCCCCAGTGGGGCGGAGAGAAGGAAAGGATTTAAAAATGGGAAAAATACATTATTTAGCTGATGAAGAGATTTCACTTAAAGCAAAAGGACTGCTTTCAATTCTTTTATGTCTTCCTGATGAAGCGGACAAATCAGTATCAGCTCTTCAGGAATACACCTCTGACGGAGCAGCAAGGATTAAGGCATCACTTATTGAACTGGAAAATTTCAGGTACATTGAAAGATTCCGTGACAGAAAGAGCAACGGAAGGATAGGCAGCGTAAAGATAACAGCAACACCAACAAGAGAAGCAGAGGAGAAATAGACATGGGAATATTCAGAGTAGTTAAAACAAAGGATTACACGGTAATCAATAATTATTTATGCAAAGACAGAAGACTGTCATTAAAAGGAAAGGGACTTCTTACGGTAATGCTATCCCTTCCTGAAGACTGGGATTACACGATAAGAGGACTTTCCGCAATCCTTCTTGAAGGAGAAAGAGCAATATCATCTACACTCAAAGAGCTTGAAGCCCTCGGATACCTTGAAAGAAATGTTTTAAGAAACAAAAGAGGCATAATCACCGACACCGAATACATCATATACGAACAGCCTAAGAATCCGGTCAGAATTGACGAAGAACCGCCTAAATACGCAGGTTTACCACAAGCTGATTTTCCGCTTGTGGATAGTGCAGATGTGGATACCTCACATCCGGATAACAGCAGACAATTAAATACTAATAAATTAAATACTAAAGAATTAAATAATATTCTTTCTTCAGCGAAAGAAGCGGAACCTGAAATAATACCTGTCACATATGAGGAAGCACATGACAGGATAACAGAAAACATAGAATATGATCGCCTCTTAATAACCAATCCTGAGGACATGGAAATGATTGATGAGATTGTCGGGGTAATGAGTGATGTAGTGAGCAGCGAAACAGACACAGTAAGGATTAACAGAAAACAGGTAGCATACAGCCAGGTAAGGGACAGGTTCCTTGCTGTTAAAAGAAAGCACATGGAACATGTACTAAATGCCTTGAAAACGTCAGAAACGGATATAAAGAGCATACGAAGCTATATAATAACATGCGTCTATAACTCAATAACCGCCTGTACCTTTGAAAAAAAGCAGCATAAAAAGCGGGAAAATAAGGCAATAAACCTGTTTAACAGCTTCCCGCAGCGGCAATATAACTTTGATGACATGGATAACAGCCTTATCATAATCAACCAATAGGAGGTGGCAATATGGGATTTGGATACAGATATAAACCGAGCAAAACGAAAATAAGGGAATATGCTGAAAAAATGGACAGGATAGATGATTTCTGCAGGGAAAACAATATATCAAAATCAGCAAACAGCGATTCTTATTATTTTGAGATAAACGGTCAGAAATACAGAGTTAGCAACCACTCCGTGGAATCCAGCAATCGAGGAGCTTACGAAGAAGGCACCCATGAGCAGATAAGAGAGCTATACCACCCGGAAGGACGTGAAAAAGATACCATTTACATTCATGCCGGAAAAACAAGAATCATGGAAATATACGAAAATCTTAAAGCCGGAAAAGAACTTGACGGACGAGGCAATGTTAAAGAACGTGATGAATACGAAAGATAGGAGGTACTATGGCAACTGTAAAAGATTACATGGATAAGAATGACAATGTCCGGGTGTTGATTGACCTTACTCCGGATATAGAAAGCATTGGTATTTTCAACAAAGAGCTTTACGATGGGATGTTACATGATATCCCGGAAAAATTTCAGCAGCTAAAAGTAGTAAGTGAAGGCTGGCTTATGGGAAAACAATGTAACAAACTTTATGTCATAAAAGAAAAAGAATATGTCATTGAAATTCAGGAAACGCTTTCAAAACTTGTTCCTGTAAAAGCAGCAAGCGAAGCTGATGCAATAAAGAAAGTCAAAGAACAGTATTCAGCAGGCGATATTATCCTTGAAGCCGAAGACCTGAAAGAACATCAGATTTCGGTATATCATGAAACCAGACACAAAGAAAAAGAGCAGGAGGAAAGAACACTATGAAAACAAATATATACTACGATGAAATGTGTCTGCCGGCATCGATACGGATTAAGTCAGAAACCTTATGCCTGGATTACACATTTAACCCGGCGGCAACGCAGAAAACCATTACTTACGAAGGCTTAAAGTCAATCATCGAAAATCCGATGACAGACCTTGTGCAGATAGAATTTGCTTCAGGAACAGGCTACATAAAAGACTATGAAGGCAATATTAATCCTGTTCTCGGCTGGTTACAGATAAAGCCGGCAATGATTAATTTACTTAAAATCTCTGAAATCAATGATTTTTGAGACTAAAATACAGCCTATAAAGCACATTAAAGGAGGTGGTGCAGATAAATGTGCGATTTTAGAAAAATCCGGTAAATCGCACACTTGACAAGCATTTTTGGCTTATATATAATTAAGTTAACAAAAGAAGTACACGCCAGAAATGGCAGAAGAAAGGGGCAATTAAGATGATTAAAAGAAAGATAATGATAACACTTGCGGCCACAGTAGCAGCGATGACACTGGTAACAGGATGTGGTAAAAAGACTACTTCCATGACGGAAATATCCAGAGAAGACCTTGTGCAGGTAACAAAGGATTCAGATGAAAATGAAACATCCGGTGATAAAGCACTACCCACAACAACCAAAGAAACAGAGAAATCAACAAAAGAAAGTTCTTCTGAAGAAACAGAAGCAGAGACCTCGTCAGGTGAAACTGATATAAAACCGGCAGAGACATCTGAAAAAGCTGATGCAAAACCTGCACAGAGCCAGACATCAAAACCTGCAGTTAGTGAACAGAAGACAAAGCCTGCAGCGAATACGCCGGAAAAATCCGATACAAAACCGGTACAGAGCCAGACATCAAAACCTACAGTTAATGAACAACAGACAAAGCCGGTACAGAAACCAAGTCAGGCAGTTACACAGCCCGCTACCAAAGCACCTGCTGAACCTGCTACAACACCGGCTGCAACACCTGTTACAAAGCCTACAGAACCACAGAAACCTAAAGTAAAGACCATGTGGGATGCGCCTTATGATGTGGAAGGCATCAAGGCATATATAATCAAAGAGCTTAAAGCAAGAGGGTATAGTTATGGCCCAGAATATAGCAAAGAAAAATATGGTGTTGAAAGTGATGACATAACTCCAGATGAGGCAGCATGGGATAATTACTGTACCACAACAGCAGGCCCACAGAGATATTATGACAAGGTTAATAAATGTGCCGTTGGTCACCAGCATTATAAATGGTCTGAACCGTTTAACGGTTCCATTGCTGAAAATGCAGAAGCATCTACCGAATGGATGGTTAATCACGCAATTAACTACTGGGATAGCATTTATGGTAAAGAGTATAGTTACAAGGAATTTTCTGTATATGTTGAAACTTTCGATGACGGATGTGTTATTTTTTATATTTTAGTAATGTAAGGCATACAATTTAAAATTACCCCTTATAAGAACTCATGTTCCCGGAGACATGGGTTCTTTTTTATGTCTCCGCCCCAGTGGGACGGAAAGCTTACAGAAAGGATAGAAAAATGAAAAAGATAATAAGAAAAATAACTGCTATGCTCGCCGTTACAGCCGTATTGCTTGGAATTATCCCGGTAACGGCTTTTGCAGCACCTAACAAGTTTACATCAGACACAGGAACCTCATCTGATGACGGAGATTATATAGGCTCTGATAGAAAATACTATGAATACACAAGAAAACACTGCTACAGGATTATATACAATGAGAATACCAATGTATGGGAAATGGTAGAAAATCCTGACAGAGCATTGGAGCCGGCGGAAAAATTTCGTATAACCGATTCTAACGGAGTAAGCAACGTTGCTTACTGTATCGCTGCCGGTGTTCCATTTCAGGAAACAGGATATACGGCAGAAAGCACAGATACAGCCCTGCAGTTCCAGAAGCTGTCAGGTGTGGCACAGAGAGGAATACTTCTTGCCCTTCTCTATGGATATGACGGCAATAATTCTGTTCCTGTCGAAGGCTGCAATGCTGACGATTACAGGTTTGCCACACAGGTAATCATCTGGGAATATGAGCAGCAGTTAAGAACCAGCACAAGTAATACAAGCATATCCTCCAACGCCTGGGGCGAACCTGCGGACGAATACAGCTACATGCTCAAAGGCAGACCTGCAGAGAAATGTTACAACTACATCCTTAACAAGATAGTAAATCATAACAAGATACCTTCATTTGCAGCTAAATTGAAAAGAGATGCGGATAATGATATCAATTACCTTAAGCAGCTTGTATACAATCCTTCAACAGGAAAGTATTCATTAACGCTTACAGATACAAATAACAGTGCAGTGGATATCGTTCCATCCGCTAACGGTGTAACAGTTTCAAAGAATAATAACCAGTACACCTTTTCATCATCAAGACCGTTTGCAAAAACAACACTCAGTCTTGACAGAAAAGAGTTCACAGACACCACCGGCTGTATCGTATGGACATCTTCATCACAGGCTCTTATAACAGGAACATTTGACCCTGTACCTTTTTATCTCGCCCTTTATGCGGATGAAGCCGGCACAATGCAGATTGTTAAGACATCAGAAACAGGCAAGATTGCAGGCATCAAATTCAGAATAAGCGGTAACGGTGTTAATCTTACCGTCACAACTGATAATTCCGGAAAGGTGTCACAGACTCTTGCTCCAGGAACCTATACGGTCACAGAGCTTGAAGTTCCGGACACAATCATTAATCCGGCATCGAAGACTGTCACAGTCACAGCCGGAGGAACAACAAACGTTGCCTTTTCAAATATTCTTAAAAAAGGCAATGTCAAGGTTACTAAATCTTCAGAAGACGGTGTAATCGCAAATATAACATTCAAACTGTCCGGCACTTCCACATCAGGAAAGACCGTAAATATGACAGCAAAAACAGACAGCAAAGGCGTAGCTGAATTTAAAGATATTCCAATCGGCACGTACAGACTTGAAGAAGTTGGAACGGACGTAAGATATGTTGTTCCTGAAGCACAGAATATCACGGTATCATATAATTCAACAGTCGGTGCAGCCTTTTCAAATGTCCTTAAGAAGTGGACAGCAGAGGTTGTAAAAAAAGATGCCGAGACAGATAAGGCACAGGCGGATGCGACATTATCAGGAGCAGTATACGGCATATATAAAGACGGTGTCCTTGTAGACACATACACAACCGATGCAGACGGAAAATTTTCAACAAAAGAATATGTATGCGGCAGCTACACAATGAAAGAGATAAAAGCTCCTGCAGGTTATCTTCTTGATGAAACAGAATACCAGGTTGGGGCAGAGCCTACAAAGTTTACTGCGGAAAAAAACAGCCTAAACCTTACCGTCAAGGACGATGTAATCAAAGGAAAAATCCTTATAGTTAAACATTCCGATAATGGAGAAACTCAGATTGAAACACCTGAAACCGGTGCAGAATTTGAAATTTATCTTAAATCCGCAGGAAGCTATGAAGCAGCGGATGAATCTGTTAAGGATTTGGTAACCGTTGATGAAGACGGCTTTGCAGAATCAAAAGAGCTGCCATACGGTACATACACGGTACATCAGATTAAAGGCTTCCCGGATGTTAATTTCATCAATGATTTTGACGTATACATCGCAAAAAATGAGAAAACATATAAGTTCCTCATCAATAACAGAAGTTTTGAAAGCTATTTAAAAATAGTGAAAAAAGATGCCGAGACAGGAAATACAATCCCTGTAAGCGGTGCAGCATATAAGATTTATGATGAATCCGGAAATCCTGTAACAATGAAATACACATATCCGGTTCTCACAGAAATTGACACATTCTATACAGACAAGGAAGGTTATCTTATCACACCGGAAAAACTCGGATATGGAAAATACAGCCTTGTTGAAGTAGAAGCTCCTTACGGATATGTCCTTAACAGTGCTCCTGTTGATTTTGAGATAACAAGGGATGCTGCAGCAAGCGAAGACGGTCTTGTGATCGTAACGGTAAGCCAGGAAGACATGCCACAGAAAAGCGTTATCACAATCAATAAATCAGGAAGCGTTTTTGCCACAGTAAAGAAAAATGATGACGTATATTCTCCGGAATATGCCGATGCAGCATTAAAGGATGTTACATTCAGTATCATTGCTGCAGAAGACATTATCACACCTGACGGAACGGTACGTCTTAAAAAGGGCGATACAGCATGTGAAATCACAACAGATGCAGACGGAAAAGCAGTATCTCCTGAAATCTACATCGGAAGATACATTATAAGAGAAACTAAAACACCTGCCGGATATGTACCTGCAGAAGACAGAAACGTGCTTCTTACCTATTACAACGAAAGTGACGGCATCAATTATTACGATTATGAAATAGTCAATGAAAGACAGAAAGCAAGCGTAAGCCTCTTAAAGAAACTGGAAAACAGCGAAGATGACGTTACACAGGTTCTCTTTGGATTATATGCTGCAGAAGACATAAAAGCAGAGGACGGAAGCGTTATTCCTGCAGGAGGTCTTATCGAAACTGCCAACCCTGATAAAGATGGAAGGGTATCATTCACAACAGACCTTCCTTTCGGCAGGTATTACGTTAAAGAGATAACAGCTCCTGAAGGATACATACTCGATACGAATGAGTATGGCTTCGACTGGAAGGGCGGAGACATGGAAGTCACCGAAATTGTAATAAATGACGGTAAAGCAATCATGAATATACATGAAGATGTTGTGGCCGGCGATAAGAAAGAAACGGCGGGTATTATAGTTATTGCCGTTATGATTGTTGCAATTCTTGTAGTCAATGTAGTTTTCGCAAAAAAGAAAAAAAGAAGAAGATAGTTTAAAAAGGCTCCGGAAACGGAGCCTTTAATAATATTAAAGGAGGTCACGAAATGGACTATGAAGTAAAAAATGTTATTGTCGAAGAAGACAATAACAAAGAAAAAAGCGAAAGTATCATATCTTTTGCAAAAGCATTAAAAGAGAAGGAGATGAAGAAAAATGGCACTGGCAATGAATGTATTTAAAAGAAGCATAGAAGAAAATATACAGGATTATCTCCCAAGAGAATACGAAGATGCTGAAATTTATTTTAGTGAAATCAGGAAAAATAATATCCAGGCAACAGGACTTATTGTAAAACTGCCGGACAGACAGGCAGCACCGATAATCAATCTTGACATGTTTTACAGGGATTTTATTGATGGAACGGACATAGAGAATATTTATAACGAAATTGCATCACTTGTTCAGAGAGGCTACAGGGAAGCTCCGGATTATTCAGGATTTGACATAACGGATTATAAAAACAATATCTCAATGACATTTGTTAATGCAAAGAACAATAGGGAAATGATTGCAAACATGCCCCACAGAATGGTAAATGACCTTGCCGTTATTTACAGGGTAAATCTTCCGGGAACTGAAAAAAATGAGGCATCAGTCCCGGTAACGTATGATTTAATGGAGTTTCTGGGTTATGAAACAAGGGAACAGCTTGAAGAACAGGCAGCTAAATACATGAAAGAAAATGACCCTCCGGTTGTTAAATCCATGCGTGAAATGCTTATTGAGATTGACCCGTCATTTGCAGATTTCCTTCCGGAAGAAGCAGAAAACCCGATGTATGTAATAACAAACCGTTCAAAATGTAACGGTGCGATATCGGTTCTTGATAAAGAAACAATGGACAGCCTTGTTGACTTGATAGGTTCGGAGCTTACAATCTTTCCTTCATCAGTAAATGAAATGATAGCAGTACCAAAAGATATGGTGGATGGCAAGGAAGCCTTAAATATGGTAAAGCAGGTTAATGAAACAGCCGTTGAAGATAAAGATAAGCTGGCAGACAGTATTTACAGCTATTCAAAAGAAAAAGGTTTTGTCCAGGAAAAGATAAAAGACGACATGGAAAAAGACATCGACGGAAAAGACATGGAAATGTAATACATCAATCCGACCCGGTGGGGCGGAAATAAAACAGAAAGGCAGGGCGGCTATTTTAGCTGCCCTTTTTAGTTAAAAATGAACCGGACACAGGCTACGATAAAAAGATACATCAAAATGATAAGAGGCGGAGACATAGAAAGAATTACACCGGCAGATAACAGAACGGTAAGGGTACATTATGTGAATGGAAACACAGAGCTTCTTACATACAAAAATAACTCCGTAGTTAATGTAAGAACCGGCGAAGAAGTGATAACCAAGGCACAATATTTATATTTAATCGAAAAAGAAAGGGTTGAAAGGCTTAAATGAAGATAGTCAGATTTAATAACAAGATAGCAGCCCTTAAAAGGCTTAAGGAAGCTGGAATAAAGGATGAAAAGGACCTGCAGGCTGCAGACCTTGAAATCCTTTTATCAGTTCCGAAAATTTCTATCGAGGAACTGAAAATATTATCGGATATGAAAAAAGCGGTTAAAAAGAACCAGCTGTTATCTTATTTATTGAAGGAGGAAAACACAGATGGAAGAGAAGATGAAAGAGATAATTGACCGGTTCAGGATGGAAAACGGCATTGATTTTGACGATGACATCCCGAATGAGGAAGCGGATGAAGAAAATATCACAGACTGGAGGACAGAGAATGAACAAACTTCGTGAAAAGATAGTTGAGGATTTTATAAACGCATTGTCAGAAGACGTGATTCCCTGGGAAAGGGACTGGTATATGACAGTCACCCCGGTAAACAGCAACGGCAACGTATACCACGGTCTGAACCGTTATATGCTGTCATTTGTGCAGGAGGAAATGAAATATAAAGACAACCGCTGGATGACATTCAAGCAGGCGAACGATAAAGGCTATCATGTAAAAAAAGGTGAAAAGGGAACAAGGATAGAGTTCTGGTCATTATACGACAAGGAAAGAAAATGCAAGATAACCGGAGAACAGGCTGCGCTGCTTACATCAACAGAAGCAAAAGAAAGACTGGTTCCGCTGGTACAGGAATATACGGTATTCAATGCAGAGCAGATAGAAGGAATACCACCGCAGAAGATAACAGACAGGGAACAGATTTCCGTTAAAGAACTTGCAAAGGCAAGAGACAGAATCATATCCGGAATGGACGTAGGATTTAAGGAAGGCGGTGACAAGGCATTTTATAGCCCAGCAGAAGATTTTATCATGCTTCCTGAAGCACATAAATTCAAAAGTGATTACAGTTACATGGCAACATTCCTTCATGAAGCAGCCCACGCAACAGGGAATGAGAAACGTCTAAACAGGGAACTTTCAACTGTTTTTGGAAGCCCGGAGTATGCTAAAGAAGAGCTTAGGGCGGAAATATCTGCAGCATTTATGGCGCAGTCAATAAGGCTTAATGAAAAAGGAATACAGAACCATAAATCATACATACAGAGCTGGATATCCCTTTTTAAAAATAAGCCGGAAGAATTATTTGCAGCGATAAGGGATGCAGAAAAAATATCAGATTATGTCATTGAAAAAGGACAGTTCAAGTGCATGGAATATACGGAAAGCAAAGAAGAGTATATCGAAAAAATGGACAGTGCATTTGCGGAAAATAAGCCGGTATCAAAGACAGAGAGAGCTGTCTACAGTCAGGTAATGAAAGAAAGATATTCAGAAAAAAGTCTTAAAACAATAGCTGAAGAAACAAAAAAAGCAATTAAAGATAAAGAATACGAAAGGGAAATGTAATGGACAAAAGTTTTTTATTTGTGGATGTAAAGGGCAGGCTTACAGAAATATTAAATGTCATGCCTGATGAGTTTATTCTTACCATTCCCATAAAAAAAGATGAAGGAGATGAAGAAAAGTGCCGGAAGAATACGAATTAAAACAGGCTGCAATACGCCTTGTCGAAACATCACCGCTTTATTCAAAAGAAAAGATAACGTGTCCTGAAGATGCGGTAAGGATTCTTGCAAAGGAATTAAGGACTTATGACCGTGAGGTATTCTGCGTTGTGAATCTTAGAAGCGACAATGCACCCATTAATTTCAATATCTGCAGCATGGGAGCAATAAATGCCTGTGCAGCACATCCAAGAGAGGTAATGAAGAGTGCAGTCTTAAGCAACGCTGCTTCAATCATTGTTATACACAATCATCCGTCAGGAAGCCTTACACCGTCAAGATTTGACTTTGAAGTGACGGACAGACTGACAAAAGCATGTGACATCATGGAGATTCCGCTTATAGACCATATCATCATCGGTGCCGGTAATTCAGGAAAATATTTTTCTTTTGCAGAAAATAAAATTCTTGATATAAAGCCGGAGAAAAAAGAAAAACTTTCGGAAATGGAAATGAGTAACAGGGAATGTTTTATTTAAAAAAAGAAGTCCTTGATGAAGTAAAAAAAATAGATGCACTCACTTATATTTCCGATTTTGAAGCCTATGATTTAAGAAAATGCGGCAACAGTTACATGCTGAAATCCCATGACAGTCTGAAGCTGTCAAACGGTAAATGGATGTGGCACTCAAGAGGCATCGGAGGGAAAACAGCCCTTGATTTTTTAATAAAAGTCAGAGGATTTTCTTTCATTGAAGCCGTTCAGATTTTGATTGAAAAATATAAAATTTTTTCAAAACCTGATGAAAAAATTAATAAAGAAATTGAAAAAAATATTCAGAGTGAAGCAAAAAAATTTTCACAATCCGAAAGAAATTTTAATGAAAAAGCTGTAAAAAATTTCACTCTTCCAAAGAAAAATTACAACAGTTTTTTAATAAAAAAATATCTTCTCGGAAGAAAAATTGATGAAGAAATAATTAATTTCTGTATTGATAATGACCTCATTTATGAAGACAAACTGCATCACAATGTTGTTTTTATTGGATTCAATGAAGAAGGAAAGCCGGCACATGCCTCTTACAGAAGTACAATTAAAAGAGTGCTTGGTGATGTTTCGGGAAGTGATAAAAGATATGCTTTCAGAATTAAGATGAGTGACAAAAAATCCGTACATGTTTTTGAAGCAGCTATTGACCTTTTATCTTATGCAACGCTTATAAAAATGTCAGAAAAGGATTTCAGAAAAGAAAATTACCTGTCCTTGGACGGCATAAGCGGAACAGGAACAGATGAAAATGCCATACTGCATCCGGCATTGAAAAAATATCTTGAAATGTTCCCGGAGACAGAGAAAATATATCTCCATCTCGATAATGATAAAGCAGGAAGAACCGCAGCAGAAAACATAATATTTCTTCTTAAAGACATCAAAACAGTCATTGATTCCCCTCCGCCATGTGGCAAGGATGTCAATGATTTTTTGTTATCAGAATGTAAAAAAATGTGAAAAAAATTCATTTTTTTTTCGGCCGGCCTAGTAAAAAAACGTAAAAACCGGAGGCACATAAAAAAGGCTGCATTACCTTGGCAAGCAGTGCGTTTGTACTCCCATGGAGTAAAACACGCTTGTAAGGGGACACCCCTTAGACCCCGGATAAGAGAGGAAGTGAGAAGATGAGAAAAAGACAGGTCAAGAAGCAGTTCTACTTAAGCGACACGGAAAATGCCGGGCTTAAACGCAAGGCTGAAGACTGCGGAGTGTCGGAGGCAACACTCATTAGATTTCTGATAGCCGGATTTGTCCCAAAGCCAAAACCGGACGAGGAATTTTACAAAGATATGCGTGTCCTGTATGCCGTTTCCAACAACCTGAATCAGCTTACGGTAAAGTCACACACCTATGACTACATAGACAGCGAGGAGCTGCAGGACATACTTAACAGTTTGGGAAAGTTCATTAATGACATCCAGCGAAAATATCTTGTCCCGGATGAAGGAGGGTAAGCATGGCAACAACAAGGTTCTGGAAGATTGAAGGAACAGGAAAGAACTTAAGCAATGTAATCAATTATGTCAATAATCCGGAGAAAGTAGAACCGGGTGAGTACTTGGAACTTAATCTCCTGCACCTTCTTGATTATGCGACTAATGAAGAGAAGACAGAGAAGTCGGCATACGTTACAGGAATCAACTGCAGCGTTCAAAACTCCTTCAACGAATTTATGACCGTCAAGGAACAATTCGGAAAGACAGGAGGAATACTTGCGTACCATGGCTATATGTCTTTTGCGGAAGGTGAGGTAACGCCGGATGAAGCACATAAAATAGGCGTTGAATTTGCCGAGAAAAATTTTCCGGGATTTCAGGTTGTGGTGGCAACCCATCTTAACACAGACAACCTGCACAATCACTTTGTTGTCAATTCCGTATCTTTTGAAAACGGGAAAAGAATACATGATGAAGTGTCATGGTTTAAGTTCCACAAGCTCGCTGACAGGATATGTTCCGAACATAAAAAGTCGGTAATAAGAAATCCAAAACGGAGCAGCGTTCCGGAATATTACAAAAGAGAAGAAAGAGCCGGAAATAATGAAAGCTATAACATACTGCGTGAGGCTCTTGATGAGGCAATCAAAACAAGCCGGAATATAAAAGAACTCCGGGCAGAACTTAGCAGAATGGGTTACCGTTACAACCTAAGCCCAAACAGAAAGTATTGGACGGTCACACCTCTAAACCATGAAAGAGGAATAAGGCTGTACCATCTTGGCGAAGAGTACACAAATGCTGCAATCGAAAGAAGACTTGCAGAAAACAGAAACCGGCATCCGGTAATAAAGCCGGCAGCAACAGGAAGCATTGTGGGAATAGTGATAAGAAGATACACAGAGAAACCGGGAATGATTTTATCGCTCTACAGGTATTACATGTATCTTATCAATTCTTACAAAAACACCGGGCGTAAGGCATACAGGATACCTCACGCAGTCAGGCAGGAAGTAAATAAGATTAATGTATTTTCAGAAGAGACAAAATATCTTGAAAAGAATAACATCACGCTGCTTTCTGAACTTCTTGGAAGAAAGACAGAACTGCTTTCGGAAATGAAAGTAAAAATGTCAGAAAGGGAGGAATTAAGAAATGAATTAAGACGAAAGGACAATGAAAATCCGGAAATAACAAAAGAAAAAATTTCAGAAGTCACGGAAGAAATAGCCGGTCTTCGGAAAGAAATAAGGATATGTGAAAACATAGAAAAACGAAGCGTGCGTATGGAAGAAAACCTGCGTGAGGAAGAAAGCAAAGAACAGGAAACAGAAAGGAAGGATGAACATGAGCGAAGCGGATATGGCGATGGAACTTGCGACCGGCTCGATAAAGATAATGCTTGACGGAAGCATTGCAGTATTAAAGATCGCCGGAAAGGCATCAGCACATGCAGCGGCACTTCTTGCTGCTGCATTGTCAGGGAACAGAAAGACAAAAGGTAAGATAAGACTTACGCAGATGTTAAAGGAAAAAGGCGGCATAACACTTTTTTCAGTCAAAAAAGATGAACTTGAAGCATTTGCAAAGGCCGCAAAAGCATACGGAATAAAGTATTGCATTGTAAAAGACAAAAATGCAAAGGACGATGGGATTCTTGATATTTTTGTAAGAAGCATGGATGCTCCGGTAATAAACAGAATAGTTGAGAAGTACAGGATGTCAGCAGTCAGACAGGATGTGAATATTGACAATGAAAAAGACCAGGGAAACTCAGACCCCCTGACGGAGAAAGACCGTCCGTCAGGGAGAGATTATTCAGAACAATATGAACAAGGCGATGTCACAATTAACATTGACACGCTTGTAACAGATGAGAAAGAAAACTCGTACGTTACAAGAGTCCCAGGCACATATGGAGAAGATGTAAGATACCTTGAAATTGATAAAGGACTTGCAGAAGAAGTGTATGGAGGAAAGTCTTTAAAATATCACATCGATGCTGATAAGGAATATACATTGACCGGCAGATATGGTGATGAATACAAAATCATGGGAAAAGACCTGCTTGCATCTTATGACAGAAAAGACACTAACAAAGTACATTCCGAGAAAGAAATGCGACCTTCAGTCCGGGAAAAAATAAAAGCTGCAGAAAAGACATCTGAAGAAATCCGTGAATATGCTAAAACATCAAATCCTGATAAAAGCAGCATATACGCTAAAACGGACGAAAAAGAGCAGCGAAAAGAACGTGCAGCATTTAAGCAGAATGCTTTCAACAGCTTTCCGCAGCGAAAGTATAACTTTGATGATGACAAGGATAATCTTATCATTATCAATGACAGGTAATATATAGGAAAGAGGAAATGAACAGCAGAAATAAAAAAAACAACTTATATATGGCGATAGCCGGGGAAGGAATGGTTATCTGGATTGCCCTTAAGATTGCACCCTACGCAAAAGGCGGACTGTTTGGTATTCTTAATAACTTTGGAACGGCGCTTTCAGGCAATCCGTTTAGATTTACAATCGTACCGGAAACAGTAAAGACACTTCTTATTATGTCAGGATTGTATCTGTTTGCTGCAGCTTATCTTTTTTCTATAATGAAGAATAAAAGACCGGGCGAAGAATACGGTTCGGCAAAATGGGCTGATGTAAGAGAACTTCAGAAGAAATACAGCCAGAATCCGGAGACGGACAGAATCCTTTCAGAGAATTTAAGAATCGGCATGGATATGTATAAGCACCAGCGTAATCTTTTTACATTAATAACCGGTGGAGCAGGAGCTGGTAAAACAAGAGGATATGTAATACCGAATATTCTTCAGGATAACGGCTCAAAGGTAATACTTGACCCAAAGGGCGAAAACCTGCGTGCAACAGGTAATGCTTTATTAAAAATGGGTTATAAGCTAAAAATTCTTGACCTAATCCACATGGAAAGAAGCCACAGATATAATCCTTTTCATTACATAACATGTCAGAATGACGTACAAAGAATTGCAACTATGATTTTTTCGGCAACCGGAAAAAAGGATTCCAAGCCGCAGGACCCATACTGGGAGAATGCAGCAATGGAAATTTTGATGGCTTTAATGTTATATCTATACTACGAAGCTCCTGAAGAAGAACAGAACTTCGGTATGGTAATGGATATGGTACGTCTTCTTTCATCAGGAGGAAATGACGAAGAAGAAATAAATCCTCTTGACGCATTATTCCTTGATTTGAAGGCTGTAAATCCCGGACATCCGGCTCTTAAATATTATGAAGACATAATCGGAGTTCCGAACAAAACATTGCAGACAATCAAGTCTACACTGACTGCAAAACTGTCTGCTTTCAATATGGATGAGGTTATATCCCTTACAATGACGGATGAGCTTGAAATCGATAAGATAGGAGAAGAGAAGACAGCTCTCTTCTGTATCATTCCCGATATGGACCCGTCATTTAATTTTATTGTATCGATGTTATATTCACAGATGTTCCAGAAACTGGCATATCTCGCCGATAACGTGTACCATGGACCTCTTCCGCTGCATGTTCATTTCATTATGGATGAATTTGCGAATGTAGCATTGCCGGATGATTTCGATCACGTTGTATCTGTCATACGTTCAAGGGATATTTCAGTATCGATTATCTTACAGAACATGAACCAGATTAAGGCAATATATGAAAAAGTCTGGGAAACAATCGTTGGAAACTGCGATACATACATATATCTTGGCGGTAACGAACAAAGCACTCATAAGTATGTATCAGAACTTCTTGACAAAGAAACGATTGATACTAATACATATGGAATGAGCCGTGGCATGCATGGCAGCTTCACAACCAACGACCAGAAAGCCGGCAGGGAACTTATGCAGCCGGGTGAGGTAAGGAAACTGTCAAGAGATAAATGTATTGTCATGATAAGCGGTGAAGAACCTGCAATGGACTTCAAGTATGATTTGCAGTCACATCCTCTAATTCACGAAACACCGCTTGCAAAGGGCAAAAAAGGAAAACCTTATACTTACGGCAATGTTACACTTCAGGATTCGGATGTCGGCATAATCGGATATATGTATAAAGAAGATGTCAGCGAGGACGAAATATACAAGCCGGACACAACCTGCCAGATATTAACAGAAGAAGATATTAATAACAGAGTAGCTTAGAACTCCAAAAAAAGGGGTTCTTTTTTTATGCCTCCGTCCCACCGGGGCGGAGAGCAGCCACAGAAAGGAAATAAAGAACATGAAGAAAAAAATTGTAACAATAATAACAGCAATGGTAATGATATTTGCATCAGCCGTTACCGTTTTTGCAGAGGATAATGCCGGTAATGAGGTAATAAGTGCAATCAATAAACTTGATGATATAATATTCGGGATAATCAAGGCAATAGGCATGGGATTTGCGGCATGGGGAATACTGAATTTTGCTTCATCCATTTCATCACATGATTCAGGACAGAGAATGCTCGGCTTTACCAATGTCACAACCGGTCTTATAGCAATCTTTGCGAAGGAGATTCTTAAAGCAATAGGAGCCATGTAAGGAGGCAAAAGATGAATGAACTGATACGAGAAATTCTTTTATCCGGCACAAAGTTCTGGGGAACTACAACAAAATACATATGGGCTATGCTGACAGACAACCTGTCGGAATGGAATAACGGTGTGTTATGGGATGTTATTATACAGATTAATGCAGCATTAAAGGATATAGCATACGGTCTGATTATTGTGTTTTTTGGAATCGGTTTAATTAAGGAAACATCCAGTTTTGCTGAATTAAGAAATCCCGGAACAATACTGAAACTATTCATCCGCTATATAATTGCAAGAATGATTGTAGGCTTCAGTATTGATTTCATGAACACTATTTATAAAATTGTAGGCGGTATTGTAGCAAAGATACATGACACAGGCTTCACCGAAATATACACAGGCCGAGGCGGAGGCATACCGCAGGCTGTTACAGATGCCATATATTCAATTCCGTGGTATGCAAGTATTGTAGGACTGATTTTTTCAATCATTACATTTATTGTGATTGTAACACTTACGGTAACGGTAATGTTAACCGTTTATTCAAGATTTTTTAAATTATACATATACACGGCAATGGCACCTGTAATGTTAAGCCCAATCGCCGGCGAAGGGACACAGAACATCGGCTGGCAGTTCGTAAAAGGCTACATATCCGTATGCCTTGAAGCTGCAGTAATAGGTCTTGCAATGATTATATATTCTAAATTAGCAACAGTAATAACAATATCAAGCTGGTTTAACAGCGGTTCCATGCTGACGCTCGTTCTTGGGTACATGGGAGAGATTGTATTCCATATGTTATTAATGACCGGAATTGTCAAAGGTGCATCAGGAATCATAAAAGAAATGTCATCACTTTAATATATGCCTCCGTCCCACCGGGGCGGAGAGCATTTACAGAAAGGATTTAAAATGGAATTTAAAATAAATAAAGAAATACGAGATTACAAAGAACAGTTTTTTCTTGGTTTTAATGAAAGACAGACTGTCTTTACAGTTGTTATAGTCATCGTTGCACTTACACTTCATTTTATTTTGAAAGATAAAATGAGTTCAGACACAAGATCCTGGGTAATACCTACGGCGGTAGTTCCGCTGTTCCTTATCGGGTTCAAGCCATTCAAAGGAATGTATCTCGAAAAATTTATTGCAGCGTGGTTTAAGCAGTGTTTTTTAATGCCAAAACAATTAACCTTTGGAAATGATGATTACATACAGGATATATTGAAGGAGGAAATACATGAAAGAAAAAGCAAGAATTGATAAGATACCTATACCAAGAAAGCTTCAGGATATAATTCCTGTAAAAACAATATATTTGAACGGAATTTTCAGACTGAAGAATGGAAGGTTTTCAAAAAGTTACCGGATTAAAGACATTAATTATCAGGCAGTAGGCAAAGAAGAAAAAAGGAGTTACTCATCAAGATATGCTGACTTTCTTTCAGGCTTTGAAAGCGAATTTATGTATGAAATCACAGTAAGCAGAAGAAAGCTCAATCTGGAGGAATACAATAATAAATACTTACTGAAGCCTGCAGAAGACGGAATGGAAGAAATCAGGAATGAATATAACAAAATCATATCTGACATAGTGGAAGAATCAAATACGATATATCAGGAAATATATCTTACACTTTCAACTGATGCAGATTCATACGAACTTGCAAAAAGCTACTTTGACAAAGCTGCAATAAGCCTTCAGAACAGCCTCGTTACAATGGATTCAATGCTTGAAGACATTGACGGAAAAGAAAGACTTGAAATATTCAATGATTTTAACAACAACGATAAGTCAGACATTGACTTAAAAGATATGATAAAAGGCGGCAGGGATGCAAGGACATATATCAGTCCCGGATATTTTGCATGTGAACATGATTATATAAAACTTGGTAAAAAGTATGCAAGGACACTTGTTGTTACAGATTACTCAACCTATATAAAAGACAATGTTATATCAAGGATAATCGGAGACATCCCGAATCCGGTAATGTTCTCCATAACATCTGACCCGGTTCCGACAGATGAAGCAGTAGAAAACGCAGAGCAGCGTTTAACAAAAATTAATAAAAACATCGACCAGTGGAAGAAGAAACAGCACAGCCGTCATATGCCTTATGATGAAATCCCATACGATTATCAGGTTCAGCGTGATGAAATAAAGAAATTCATAAATAATCTGCGCGAAGATGATATGAGACTTTTATATTCAACAATGACGATTTTACATACTGCAGATACACTCGAAGAGCTTGACAGGGATACGGATGCGGTTATAGCCGCCGGAAAAACTGCAGGCTGTAAAATATCCGTTCTGGAGTACAGACAGCTTGAAGGGCTGCATACGGCACTTCCATACGGATTACGCTGCATAGACATATCAAGAACAATGTTAAGCGGTTCAATGCTTGCATTTACACCATTTTATGTGGAAGAAATTCAGGATTACCATGGAAGTTTTTATGGGAAAAACCAGATAAGCAAGCATCTTATAATGGCTGATGAGACAAAGCTCAATAACGCCAATATGATGATATTAGCAGTTCCGGGTTCCGGAAAATCTGTTTTTGCAAAACTCAAACTGGGATTTGAAGCACTTGCCGACCCTGATACGGATATAATAATAATCGACCCGGAGCGTGAATACGGAAGCATAGTAAAAGCGTACGGCGGAGAAGTCATAAAAATATCTGCAGAAAGCCCGCACCACATAAACCTTATGGACATAAACGAAGATTACAGTATCGAAGAGGACAAGCCGGTGACACTTAAGTCACAGTTCATCATGTCAATATTTGAACATATCCTTAACGGAATAACACCTGCAGAAAAGACCATCATAGACAGATGCGTTATCAACGTATATAAATCATACGTTGAAGCCGGATACAAGGGAGAGGCACCAACTTTTGAAACCCTGTATGATGAAATAAAATCATGTGATGAACCTGAAGCAAGGGATATAGCTCTTGCCATGGAATTATTTGTGAAAGGTTCATTAAATACCTTTGCAAAAAAGACAAATGTAAATACGGATGCAAGAATCCAGTGTTATGACTTATGGGATATGGATGAACAGCTGATGCCTGTAGGACTGGAAGTGGTTCTTGACAGCATCCTTAACAGGGTATCTTCAAACCGTTTTTCCGGTAAGAAAACGGTGATTATTGTAGAAGAGCTGCATATGTATCTAAGGTATCAGTACAGTGCCGAATTTTTCTACAAGCTATGGAAACGAATCAGAAAGTGCAACGGCTACTGCGTCGGAATCACACAGAATGTAACCGACCTTATGACATCAGATACGGCAAGAACAATGTTATCCAATTCAGAGCTTGTAGTGCTGCTTAAGCAGTCTGAAGATGATCTTGAAGATATCAGGAAACTCTGTCACATATCAGATGAGCAGCTTAATTATGTGCGTAATCCTTTAAAGGGCTGCGGATTATTGAAAATAGGAAAAACAGTCATTCCTTTTGATGACAGAATCCCTAAGGATACAAAGATTTATGAGCTTGTGAATACTGATTCCAAGGAGAAATCATATGCCGGAAATTAAGATGCCTGATAAGGACAGGCTTGCACTTGCAGGAACAGCAAATAAATTAAATACAGCAGATGATACGAAAGAAGAGCAGCCTTCAGAATATGCTGAGCAGAAAATCCTAAAAACGGCAGATAAAGCCGGTTCAGGGATGAAGGATGTAAAAAAGACCGGCAATGATATAGACAGACGTATACTTGAACTCCGGGAACGAAGAAAGAACCAGGCAAAAGACCGGTATGAAGGATTCCGCCCCGGTGGGGCGGGAAAACAGCCGGGAAAGAATCCGGATAAAAAATATACCGGAAAAGGGACCGGGAGTTCATGGAATGGGAAAAAAGACAATAAGACTTCTTTTTCGGCAGGTAAGGAAGAAAAAGATAAAAGACTGTCATTAAAAGTAAAGGGAAAGTCCGGAGAAAATGAACATAAAAAGTTCTCCACACCGGATGACAGGGAAAATAGCAACAGTAATTCCTTTAACCTTAATAATATGCTCCAGATGAACAATACAGATAATAACATGTCATCAAAATTACTTAATAAGGTAATGGAGATAGTAAAGAAAATCATTAAAAAGGTAATTAAGATTGTTGTCATGAACCTTCTTTATATCCTTGCTCCGCTTATTCTTGTTGTCCTTATAATTTTCACACTTATTTTTACACTGTTTTCCGGAAAAAGCAAAGGCTCTTCAACCGTAGACAGCAGCAACAAAATAGTATATGAGTTCATGAACGGCGATACGTCTTATGAAGAAATATGTAAGGTCTATCCGGTAGATAAGATTACAAAAAAGGTATATCAGGAATTTTATGAAAGAGTAACCGACTACATCGAAGAAAACAATACAGACAACAGCCTTACGGATACCAAAGGCGTAAGCCTTAACTGGGAATATGTGCTGCATGTATACCTTGCATATGAGATGACCGTGACAGATGAGGACAGCATACCTGTTATGCTTATTTGGAACGAAGATATGGAAAAGTTCCTGAAGGAATACATAACCATTGAAGGCATTAATAAAGACGGCATATATACCGTAACAGCTTCATTAATGGAGCGTAAAGACATTGCAGACAAGGCAGAGCTTGATAAGGATATGTTTGATGTATCGTATGACACAGGTTATATATATGACCCATTCATATTCACAGTGGCAGAACAGATACCGTCTTACGATAAATACATTAATTCTGAAGAAGAAACCGAGGAAGAGACAACATCCGGACACTCCGGAGGCTCGTTCTGAAAGAAGCGATTTCCCGCCCCACTGGGGCGGGGGCTTTTTTAAATGTGCGATTTTAGAAAAAACGGCTAAATCGCACATTTGTTTTTTTATTAAAACACAGCTAATATTATCTTATAAAAAATAAGAAAGAGAGGTTTTCAATATGAAAAACAAAGAAAAATTAGTATCTTACTGCAGGGAAAATAATCTCCCAATCCTGCATAAACAGACAGACTTTGGAGACATGCTGTATACAAAGTGGGGGAATATGACAGTAAATATGTACCGCCTTACAGATATGTCCGCAAGTTATGTACCTATTAATGTATTTAAGGCTGCACATGAGGCATGGAGAGAGGGAAAGAATTATGTTGTATTTTTCCCTAAGGATAGTTATGCAGAATACTTTATGCCGATAAGCAGAGCTGTCAAAGATTGGAGAATGTTAATGAATAAGGATTGTATTTATTGTGACAAAGAACATGTTTTGAAAAATCATATCAAAGATGATGAGGGGAATGAATTAGGTCACAAATCGAAAGATGTGGAATTAGACAGAGAAATGTAAAAATAAAAAATTATTGAGCTTCCGCCCCACTGGGGCGGGGGCTTTTTTTATAGTGTATATATTCAGAGTATACTTTTCTCATAGTGCATCATTACACTATTATGGAAGAGCTGATTTTACATCCGCCCCAGTGGGGCGGAATAAATGTGCAAATTTATTAAAAAAAGAGAAATCGCACATTTGCATTTTAAAAATAAAAAAGGTACACTGTACATAGTAATTTGAAAACTGAATAAAAAGTCAAGATTCAGCGATTCTCCACTTCGCCAATCATTTCCGCCCCAGTGGGTCGGAAACGAAAGGCAGGGATGTCTCATATCGTGCGAAAACCTTTCTGCTAGAAATAGTGTGCTTAAGAAAGTGAGCAGAAGACAGACCTATGCCGGCTGGTAACCGGGTTAAACGAAGCGGATGGCTCACTCCCATTTCAGGTTAAACCACTTGGGACAGCGGAAATGTTCACACTAAGGGACAGGCTCCAAACGTGTGAAGTGCGTGTACCGACACAGGATTACAGACTGGATAAAAATAATGATAAGAGGAAGATACCATGGAATTTAAAATGATTGAAAAACAGGTATTTAATGCAATGTGTCTTGCCGCAAGTAAGATAACAGCACAGATACTTGAAGAGATTGACAATACACTGATGAAACAGCGGGATAAAAAGATATTTCGTTCTAAAGGCAAAAAGGCAACAACGATAAAAACAATATACGGAAATGTAGAATACCGCAGACAGATGTATCTTGATAATAATGGAAATGCAAGATACCTGCTTGATGAATATATGAATACAAAAGAGACCGGAATGTATTCCGTCAATTTGATTGAAAAAGTGGTAAAAGCAGCTACAGAAGAAAGCTACAGGAAAGCCGCAGAACAGTTAAACGATACCACAGGAAATAACATTAGCCATACAGCAGTATGGAATATAGTTAATACATTAGGAAATAAAATATCAGAAAATGAAAATAACAGGACCTCTGAAGAATACAGTCCTGATAAAAAAGATACAGAAATAATATTTGAAGAAATGGATGGCGTATGGCTGCCAACCCAAACAAAAGAGCATAAAGCAGACATAAAACATGAATTAAAAATAGCCACTATATACGAAGGATGGGATGCCGAAACAGGCAGCCACCTTATAAATAAGCAGATAGTAGCCGGAATGGAACCGGCAAAAACATTTATTAAAAAGAAAGATAATGCCATAAAAAGGACATATAACATAGATGAAATCAAATACCGCATCCTAAACGGAGACGGTGGAAACTGGATAAAAGATGAAGCGGACGGTGTGATATTCCAGCTTGACCGCTTCCACGTTCTGAAGGAAATCAGAGCAAAGATAAAAGACAAAAGAGCAGCCAGGGATATCGTTTCGCTATACAGAAATGCAGAACCCGACAAGATGCTTGATTATATTGATACATATGCAAACAGCATCGATACAGATGATCAGGAAGATAAAGGTGCAGAAAATGCAAGAAAACTGTATCAATATCTTAATAACAACTATCATGGTTTAATACCTTATAAGAAGAGAATCAATCTTCCTGAAGCTCCGGAAGGAATAATATATAAAGACATGGGCGTGCAGGAGAACCAAAACTGCACTGTAATAACACTTAGAATGAAACATGGAAGAATGAGGTGGTCCGTTAATGGAGCCAACGCAATGGCTAAAGTCCTTGCAGCTAAAAATAACGGACAGCTCGAAGCCTTCATACAGGGTAAATTTAATAAAGATGAAGTACCTGAAATAAGTGAAAATTTGAGTGCAGGAAAAATACCTGCAGTAATAGCAAGGCATAAAAATATATATGCCGAAATATTAAACGGTGGATTACCTATTCTATCAACAAAGAATGGTGTATATACAAAACTGATTAGAAATCTCTCATAATGAGAAGAAAGGAGGCAAAAGATGAACAAAGTCATTTTAATGGGACGTTTAACGAGAGACCCTCATATCAGCTTCTCAACCGGCGAGAAGCCTATGACGATAGCAAGATATACGCTTGCAGTAGACAGAAGACGCAAAAGTGACAGTGGAGAGCAGACAGCAGACTTTATTTCCTGCGTAGCATTTGATAAAGCTGCCGAATTTGCAGAAAAATACCTTCATCAGGGAACAAAGATAGCTATAACCGGTCGTATACAGACCGGCAGCTATACCAACAAGGAAGGTCAAAAAGTCTATACAACAGATGTTGTAATTGAAGAACAGGAATTTGCAGAAAGCAAAAACAGCAGTTCTTCAGGAAGACCAGAACCCGGAACAGATGCGGACGGCTTCATGAATATCCCCGACAATGTAGATGACGAAGGACTTCCGTTCTAAATCTTTTGCCACCTCTAGAAAAACACATACCGCGGGGTCTTTGGTATTGACATCAAAGCAATTAGGTAATAAATTATTTATGTTAATATAAAAGGAGGGACCGGTAGTATTACCAACTACCGGGCATTTATGAAAAAGAAAAAAATAATTATGAAAAGGTTTTCAACTTCATTACTACTTTAGTGTATAATACAAATGTAGATAAAATGTGATGAAATAGTTAACAAACAATGAACAAATATTATGGAGCGGTAAATGGGAACACAGAATTATCAGAAGGAGTTAGACAGACTGCTTGAAACCATGGATACACCCGGGACTTTAGTGCTTCATAGTTGCTGCGCACCCTGCAGCAGCTATGTTTTAAAGTATCTGTCGGAATATTTTAAAATCACTCTTTTGTATTTTAATCCTAATATATCTCCTAAGGAGGAATACGAAAAGCGTGTTGCGGAACAGAAAAGACTTATCGGAGAGATGGAATTTAAGTATCCTGTTACTATGTTAGAGGGCAGATATGAACCATCAGAGTTTTATGAAGCCGTTAAAGGACTGGAAAATGTGCCTGAGGGCGGAGAGCGGTGCTTTATATGTTACGAAATGAGAATGAGAGAAGCAGCTGAATATGCCAGAAGGACAGGTGCAGATTATTTTACTACAACTTTATCAATAAGCCCTTTAAAAAATGCTGACAAGATTAACGAAATAGGTAAAAAACTTGAAGCAGAATACGGCGTCAGACACCTGCCTTCGGATTTTAAAAAGAAGGAAGGCTACAAGCAATCCATAGAGCTGTCAAAGGAATATAATCTATACAGACAGAATTTCTGCGGATGTGTATTTTCAAAGAATGGAGACAAAGAGAATGTATAACTATGAAAGACAGGTAAAATATTATGAGACAGACAAGATGGGTGTAGTTCATCATTCTAATTATATAAGATGGTTTGAAGAAGCCAGGGTTGAATTTATGCGTGACAATGATATATCATATCGTCATATGGAAGAAGAAGGAATTCAGATTCCGGTTGTATCTGTTTCGTGCAAATACAAATCTCCTGCCAAATTTGATGATGATGTTATTGTTAAAACATGGATTAAAAAATTTAATGGCATAATTATCGAACTGGCTTACGAAGTGGTTGACAAGAATGACGGACAGATCCGTGTAACCGGAGAAAGTTCCCATTGTTTTGTTGACGATAAGACATTTAAACCTATTAATTTAAAAAGAGAAAGAGAAGACCTTTACAACAGATTTGAAAAGGCAGCAGAGGAATAAGCTATGTGGGCATACGAAAGTGTATTTTATCAGGTATATCCTTTAGGATTTACCGGGGCACCGTTTGAAAATGACGGAGAATTAAGACACGGAATATTAAGATTTATTGACTGGATTCCGCATATCAGAAAAGTGGGAGCTAACGCAATCTATTTTTCACCTGTATTTGAATCCGATACACATGGTTACAATACAAGAGATTACAAGAAAATAGATGTAAGACTGGGAACTAACGAAGATTTCAAAAAGGTATGTGATGAATTACATAAAAATGATATCAAAGTAGTTCTTGACGGTGTATTTAACCATGTAGGCAGAGGACATTTTGCATTTCAGGATGTTCTCAAGAACAGGGAAAATTCACCATATCGTTATTGGTTTAATATTGATTTTAATGGTAATGATGCATGGAATGACGGACTCTGGTACGAAGGCTGGGAGGGCAATTATGACCTTGTAAAACTCAACCTTAAAAATGATGAAGTTGTAAATTATCTTTTTGACTGTGTAAAATACTGGATAGAATATTTTGAAATTGATGGAATAAGACTTGACGTTGCGTACTGTCTTGACCCTGATTTCATGCACAGGCTCAGAGGCTTTACGGACAGCCTTAAAAATGATTTCTTCCTTGTGGGAGAGACTGTTCACGGAGATTACAACAGGCTTGTCAATGACGGAATGCTTCATTCGGCAACTAATTACGAGTGCTACAAGGGTATTCATTCAGCAATTAACAGTTTGAATCTTTTTGAAATAGTACATTCGCTTTTACGCCAGTTCGGACCGGAAGAATGGACTCTTTACAAGGGCAAACACATGCTTTCATTTGTAGATAACCATGATGTGTCAAGAATCGCAAGTGTAATTAATAATGAGAAAAATCTTCCACTTGCATATGCATTTATCTTTGGTATGCCGGGTATTCCTTGCGTATACTACGGAAGTGAATGGGGCTTCAAAGCCGATAAGTCACAGGGAGACCCTGCGTTAAGACCGTATTTTGAAAACTACGAAGAAAACGCACTTACCGATATAATTGCAGGCTATGCCAAGGTTAAAAAAGAAAGTAAGGCCCTTAATTACGGCAATTTCTACAGTCTTTTACTTACTAACAGACAGTGTGTTTTCGGAAGATGGACAGAAGAAGAGACAGTGCTTGTAGGAATTAATATCGATGATAATGAGTTTAAGGCTGATTTCAATGCCGGTGCAGATAAAGCAGTAAATATGATAACAGGAGAAACCGTTGATATTGCAAATGGTTTTACAATGAAACCAAACAGTGCATATTTTTTAAGGTTAGTGAAATAAAATGTCAGTAAAAGAAGTTAAAACCAACGCAATGCGTATACTTGAATCGGAAGGTATTAATTTTGAGACAGGTTATTACGAATGCGATGAGTTTATAGATGGTGTTCATACCGCAGACGCTTTGGGGCTTCCTCACGAAATGGTGTACAAGACACTTGTAACTGTAGGCCACAGTAAGAATTATTATGTTTTTGTAATACCTATCGAAAAGGAAATTGATTTAAAGAAAGCAGCTAAAGCAGTGGGCGAAAAGTCAGTTGAGATGCTTCCGCTTAAGGATGTAACTAACGTAACCGGTTACATAAGGGGCGGTTGTACGGCGGTCGGCATGAAAAAACACTATGTAACAAGGATTGATGAATCTGCCATACTTCAGGACGCTATATATGTGAGCGGAGGGAAGAGAGGAATACAGATTAAATTACATCCGGATGATTTATTAAAGGTTACGAAAGCAGAGTATGCTGATGTGACAGCATAAAATAACTATTTAAAGGAGAGAAAAGGAATGAAGAAAAAAAACGTAGGCG
>ENA-OOSI01000067-OOSI01000067.1-human-gut-metagenome-genome-assembly--contig:-NODE-67-length-31187-cov-2.359020_pt1 | contig 31187 bp, 35 predicted proteins | sample MGYA00241171_ERZ501200 | MGnify/ENA primary metagenome ERZ501200 (study PRJEB25962, sample SAMEA2042554) | human gut metagenome | biome: human gut; feature: human-associated habitat; material: faeces...
GCAACGGCAAAACCGCAATAAACGACTGCCCGAACGCAACGGGAAACAACAGCCCCAGTATACAAAAGGAAAACTCGCTTGAACCTCAAGGGTTCAAACGAGTTTCACTTGGCGGACTCGATGAGACCCCAACTGAACACCTTTTATTTAGCTATGAAAACATATCGTATAAGATTACCCACGAATAGGATGCTTAATTCGCATCCTATTTTTTAATGCCTTTCGTGGCGTCGTTGTACCACAGCAGTAAGCGGCAAGTCAACGGAAAAATTTATCGCTTAAAACTTAATGAGAAAGAACAGTCATACTCGACTTAGAGTATGGCTTTTTTTTATTTTCTGCGATTGAAATCGAATAAAACATCATACGTCAATAAATTTTTCTTTTCGTTGACTTCCGAGAGGCTGTACTTCAAGGCTTACAGATATGTGCTTCCTTCAGTGGTACTTAGCTCCCCAAAAAAGAGTCGCGTTTGAACACGAGGTTTTGCTATTTTTAGTCAACGTGACCGCCATTACATAGTCAATATAGAAGTTTATGTTGGACAATGTTCTGACTTCTATAAACGCAGAAAAGAAATGCAGATGACTACTATACAAAATAGACGGCATAAACCATCTATTTTTTCAACTCATTTTCTAATTCAAAAAATTTTTGCTTTGTATCTATACGTCGATTAAATGCAGAAACAGAATCAGTAATTTTTTCCGCTTTTTGAAAAACAATCCCAATACGCGCTTCATTTAATTGCAAAGCTGTAATATATTGCACATCATCAGAAAATGCTTTCTGTGGTTGATAAATAAACTCATCCTCTGGAGACATTTTTCCCTGCTGAACATACCTATTTATAGGCATAGATAACAAGCCCCCTCTAATTTGAGAAAATGCTTTCATACTTTCCAATAAAATACTATTTGTCGCTTGTTTAAACATAATGTGATTTAAAATAAGTATCCGTGTGGGCGATAAGGGATAAAAACAATGTAAATGTATATTTATCTGAGGTTGAATAGGGAAAATTTCCAAGGTAGGATATATATCAGTTATTACAAAATCACCACCATAAGAATCTGCCAGTGTCATATACATACCATTTAAATCGTTGAAAAAATCAGTTTTAATAATTTCATCAATTTTATTGTTTTTGCGAATTTCCTCATATGATCTACATTGCGCCAATTCCATTAACTCCTTTTTCCAAAGAAGTTCAAAGTCATCTGTCGAAAAGTCTTTAAGCACTTTTCTCGTTTCTTCATCAAACTTATTGTTCTGATACTGATCCTTTCTGGAATCTGATCTAAATGATAGTAAGGATAAAAAAATACGTAATTTTTCGAGTTCTGTTCGAGTTATTACTACTTCATTTGCAGACAAAAGCTTTCCGTTTATTATTTCAGATATTTCAGCTTCAAAATCAGCTAAAGTAGATTCAATTAATGTTGGGTGAGCAGGATAATTTACCTCATCGCGATACATGTTTTTATTCATAAAAACACTGCGCGTATTTCTTTTTTGAAGTTCTTTAGCAGAAATATCCCAATAATTAATTTGAGAATTCTTATCATTGAAATTTCTTAAAATAAATTGAGGGATATAATGATGTCTTTTCGGCTCAAACGGTTGCCCCATAACTTTTTTACCTTTTAAAACGAATTTTATATATTATATCATAAAAACAATTAAATTACAAATTTATAACCTGTCGCCAAATTTTGCCTTTCGTGGTGGCTATCGTAGCACAGATTTCGCAGAAGTCAATGCGAAAAAATATCGCTTAAAAATCAAACATCTCTTAACTACGAAGCCGGGAAGAAATGTCTTCTCGGCTTTCCTTTTGCTTTGAAAATCTAATAACTTAAAAGCAATATTTTTTCGTTTGTCATTGACTTCTGTTTCCCACCACTTCCAATGTACAGACCTATACTCAATCAATGCTACTTCGCCTCTGCCGAAAGGCAAAATAAAATTTGGAGGTAAATCCTATGGAAAACAAAGTTTCCCAAATTCCTGAATTCAAGAGGTATTATCTCTCTGAATTCGAACTCTATGACGGTGAAGAATTCATCACTTTCAACATCGTGGGAATCGATGCTGCCAAGAATGAAATCCAGATAGCCGTTACCAACAGAGGCAAAATAAGCGTTATCACTTATGACCTTCTGACTGATAAAAACGGCAGACTGTATTTCGAATACGGCGCTATGTTTGAACACGTCCATTTGGACGACTTCGAGGAGGTTGCATAATGAAACTTACTCTTGCAAACATTAAAGAACTGAAACGTAACTCAAGCAGTCCGCTTACTAAGCGGGTTTGCAACTACGTTATCGATGAATGGAGCGACTATTCGGATAAGAAGAATATCTTTACCGACGTGCTTTATCACGGTTGCCAGTCTGGTATCGTAGGCGAACTGATCTACTACACCGATACTGTGCGTTTTTACAAACAGTACAGACAGGAAATCAATGACCTTTTGTACGACACGATGAACGGAACGGGGCTTTACTCCCCTTCCGAACTTTTCGGAGATAAGTGGGACAAGGAAGATCCGCTTGCACAGGATACATACAATCAAAACTTGCTGGCATGGTTCGGCTTTGAAGAAACACTTAGAAACATCGCTTACAACTTTGAACAATTAGAAAATTATATTTAAGGAGAAAAAGACTATGAAAACGACTATCACCAAGAAGGAAAAAGCAATCGAAATCATGAAGAAAATGGACATCTACAAACCGTACATAAAGGGCTTCGAAGAACGTGACCAAGTTTGTTTCTTTGAACAGTTCGGGGGTTTTTGGATTGACCAAGAACCTGAAATTTACAACAAGATGAAAGAACTTGAAAAAAAGCATAACTGCAAAGTTTATGCCGTTACACACGAATACACGGAATTCGGAGAGCTTTACGACTTCCTAATCGTAACCGACTATCCCGAAGAATGGGATACGCTCGTGTACAGTCAGGGTAACCATCATACGGCATTTGCTTACGTTTGGAACAAAGACGATGACTGGTGTTCGGAATTCGGTAGCGTTACCGTACAGAGCTTCGGCGGTGGCATTAAAAGAATTGCGTGAGGTGAACTATGAGAGCATACGCAGTGATTTTAGATTGGTCTACAAGCGACGACAGTCACGTAGACATTGAACTTTTCGATACATACACAAAGGCTTACCATCGCTTTAATGAAATCATCAAGAACGAAAAAAATCCTGAAATAAGTTGGGTTGCAGATGCCTTCGATGAGGACGGAGAAATCTTAGACGGTTACGAATTTTCAGAACATATCGAATCGGACGGATCGCAAGAATTTGATTGCTGGTGGAACATCACAGACAAAAACGACTGGTATCAACACGACTTTCTTGAACTCAGAATTATGGAGGTAAAATAATGAAACCATACAAAACACAGGCTCATATCCATTCCTTGAACGGAAAAATGGAAGAAATTACCGTACTGGAAAAAGTCGGAGATAATGACTATATCGTTGACTACAAGGGTGTGAAATGTCACGCCCTTTTTAATTGGTTCAACTGTACCTATTACGCAGACGACGTTTACTCAATCGTTAAGGAGGTTTAACACTATGGCTAAATTAGCGGAACTCAAAAAGTATCTGAATTACGAATTTTCAACCGGCTGTTACACCGGCGAAGATTACAAATCCTTTCAAGCCAAATATATAAACTACCTGAAAACAATGTGCAAAGAAAATCACTGGCAACTCGTCAATGTAAGCAGAAATCACTACTGCTTTTCTGCCTTTATCCAGAGCAGTCAAAACAAGTTTGTGTATATATCTATCAGCGACGTCAGGTATTTTTCAAACGAATGGTACGACAATATCCTCATTCGCACAGCGAAAAACGAAGTCGATTACAGAGGCGGTTTTAACCACTACACAAGCCTTGAACATCTTGTCGAAAAAGCTGCCGAACTATTGGACGATATGCCCTTTTAAGGAGATACTATATGAAATCTATCATTGAAGAACTTTACTACGGAAATATCGATGCAAAAGACATTGCACTTCCCGAAAAGAAACGCAAAAAAGAACTTGCACTTTACGACAAACTTAAAGCCACGCTGTCAAAAGAAAGCGATGAACTCTTTGAAAAATTTATCGAACTTACCGATAATAATTACGATGAGCTGATGCGCATGATTTACAAACGCGGTGTTTCTACGGGAATTATGCTTGCTGCCGAAGCGTTTGTCGAAGGAGAAAAACTATGCGATTGAACCTTGAAGCCAAAACAAAAGAACAGGAACTTGTAAAGGCATACCTTGAAGAAAACGCAAGCGAAACTCTTGCAGAGAAAATCAACAACGGTACGCCTTTTGAAAAAGACGGAAAGACTCTTATCAACAAAAAGACGCTGGACGAATTTATGAGGTACGCATTAGACGAGGCACGGAAACTTACCTCAAAAGGCGCTAACTCCGCATGTGTAGAAGATAAAGTCGTGTACGGCTGGGCTATTCATTTTTTTGAGGAGAATAGCATCGAAGGCACGCTATTTAACGAAGATGGAAGGGAATACAAACCTACCCCAAAGTCACCGCCTGCTCAGGTCAGGAAAGTCGAGCCGAAGAAGCCAGAACAGCGACAAGCGTCATTATTTGACTTTATGGAAGAGCCGAAATCCGAACCCGAAGTCAACGACGATGACGAAGAACAGCCTTCAAAAGAAGAAATCGACGAAATCCTTTCCGAAATTGCCGAAGAAAAGGCAAAGGTTGAAACGCAAAAGCCGGTATCCCTTTTGTGGCAACAGTATCAGGATTTACAAAAGGAATATTCTGACCGTATTCTCCTGTACCGCTTGGGCGACTTCTATGAGGTTTTCGGGGATAATGCCGTAACTCTTTCCGACGAACTTGGTTTAACCCTTACAGGCAGAGATTTCGGACTTACAAGCCGTATCCCGATGATAGGTTTTCCCTACCATGCGGCAGATAACTATTTTACGAAAATAGTCCAAAAACACAAAGTTGCTATTGCTGAAACGAAAGACGACATAAGACTTTTGCCCGAAGAGGAAGACGATTACGACGATCTAACCGAAGAAGAAATGCGCAAGTTTGACGGTGATATAGAAGAACCGAAAGACATTGACGACGAACTTGGCGACAGATTTGACACTTCCGCTTTTGATAAAACAGCGCTTTGCAAATTAGACGCAATCTTCGGAGATAAACTTACTTTGAGGTGAAATTATGAAAGAAACAGGCATCAGACCTATCCCGAAATACATATTGAACCAAATTCGAAAAGCGGACAACAAAAACTATCCTAACCCTGACGGTCACGTTCGTTGTTATGCCTATCTTACCACTTGGAAAAACGAGCTTATAAAAGTAACCGTTGCTGTAAAACATCGCTACAAAAAATGGTACTGCAAGCAAGTTGCCGTTCACGGACTGAACTCGAAAAAATGCTTTGTAAAAGATATGGAATACTGTTATTGCGCAAGCATGGGTTTTCGTTTCGGCTGGTACGAAGAAGGCTTGCAAAAATACGAAAACTGGTACGAACGCGGCTGGTGTTGGGCGGACGATAAATACTATGATCCATACGCTGTGCTTATCAATCCCCACTTTATAGACCGCTTGCCGGAATTCAAATACAGCGCATACAAATTGTATCAGGGCTGCAATATTTTTAAGTATTTACGGCTTTATAGGCAATATCCACAGCTCGAAATGCTGATGAAACTCGGCTTTACAAGAATTGCTATGAGTACAACCATATTAAAGCGTTGCGGATCAGATAAAGCCTTCTGCAAATGGCTCATTTCTAATAAAGCGTTGCTTCAAAGCAGACACTACTATATCGACGTCATAATCCATGCATATAGGACGAAAAAACCGCTTGAACAGTTGCAATCATATAAGGAAGCGAAGCTTAGACTAATCCATGACAGTAGCCTTACTCCCATCAAAGAACTGTTCAAAGGCAAAGACCTAGAGCGGTTCTTCGACTATATAGCAAAACAACAGACCAACCCGAACACTTATCTCGACTATCTGAAAGCCTGCCAAAATCTTGGACTGGATATGAGCGAAGATAAGCACAGTTTCCCCCACGATTTCAAACGCTGGCACGATATTCGCATAGACGAATACGCTACAAAAAAAGCTATGGAAGACGAAGAAAAACGCAAAGAGCTTTATACGAAATTTGCAGAGATCGCAAACAAGTACAACGCTTTACAGCACTCAAAAAGAAGCTCATTTATCTGCATTATCGCCCACAGCCCGGCTGACCTTATCCGTGAAGGCGAAATGTTGCATCACTGCGTAGGAAGAATGAATTACGACCAGAAATTTGTCCGCGAAGAAACGCTCATTTTCTTTATCAGAAACAAACAAGAACCCGATACTCCGTTCGTTACAGTCGAATACTCCTTGAAAAACAGAAAAATTCTGCAATGTTACGGAGACCACGACAATAAACCGAACGAAGACGTTTTGCATTATGTCAATAAAGTATGGCTCCCTTACGCCAACAGAACACTCAAACAAATCGCGGCTTAAACCGCAAAGGAGAAAACACTATGTCTAATTACTTCAGAATTACAGCATATCACCCGACCGAAAACTTTTCGGTCATTATGGATTCAAACGGAATGTTTGAAAAACTCTGGCAATTCTCGTCCTTTATGGTATCCAAAGGCTTCAAAATCATTGAAGTCGGAGGCAAAGACAAATTCGACAACGGAGATATGCCGAAAGCAGAATACGATAACGTCCACGTCATTTTGCGTGCATGCAAAAGCGGTGAACCGGAAATTACGGGAAACCGCATTACGGTTGAGGGAAAGACCTATACTACCATATAAAGTTATAGCCCGTTGCGACTACTCGTAGCGGGCTATACTTATTTTAATAATTTTCAGTTGGAATACTTAAAGAATTCAAAAAAACTGGATCTACACCATTCTTTTCTATTAAAGATAACAATTCCTCTTTATCATAAGAAGAAATAAGTTTTTTAGCATACAAAATGTTTACATGTTTTTTTGTTAGACACCGATATTCAGTACACATATGTTTATATCTTTCTAAATTAAGTACGCCATTATTTTGTAAGGTACGATATAAATCATCGACAACCGATGGCGCTCCATGATGGATTCTAGAATGGCTGTCAGGTCCTAAACACAATAAATTGTCTGTAATATCCGGACCTTGTTCTGTTGAAAATTCTATAATATGATGAGCCTCGACATAATCATTTCCATTTAATCCCATAAAGGTTGCCTTACCTGTTACTTCATCTTTATAGTTTGCTTTTATCTTAGCGAGCTCTGCAATTATGCGATTTCTTTTTCTTTTTCCATCTTTTATAATAGGATTACGTATATTTCTCTTATTAAACTTAATCACCAATTCTCCATCAGACTGGATAGCCTTTGTGATAGTATCCGTACGTTTCTTTAATATTATATCTTGTAATTTATTTGAATCCTCGCTATCATCATCAATCTTTGACAAAAGCTCTTGCAAGTCTAATACTTCAATCGGCAAATCTTCTTTAATAAGTTGTTTACTATATTCTGTTAAAACGATTGTGTGTCCAGAATTGCGAGACATATAATCATAATTAATTAATCCAAACGCATCCATTAATATTATAAAAGACTTAAATTTAAAATCCGGATTTTGAGAAGAACTATATTGAAATAATTCACCTGCGGAATTTTTCCAACCTAAGCAACCAAAAAAGTGCTTTCGCTGGTCATCAAAGGACGACGGCAATGTCGAACCAATTTTAATAGCTCTAAGTAAAATATCTTTTTCCTTCTGAACAGAATCAACTCTCCCTAGTAATATAGCTATCTCAAAATCTGTAGCTGGTCTATTCAATGAATTGCAATAATTCAAAATGGCACGTGCAGGACGATAATCCGCTTCCTTTGAAATGGGGATGCAAGTCTCAACTTTAATAAATGGATTAGAATTAATATTAACCTCTAAAAGACGATTCCTTAAAACATCAAACAACGCATCTTCAGGAGCCAATAACAACTCCTCCATACCCTCTAAATCTATTTTCCTTTCATTTTTACTAACCACATCAAAATAACCAAGAAATGTAAAGAAGGCCATATAATGTCTAAACATTCTTCCACATTTACCGGCATCACTATATAGATATTCAAATGCTTCTTTTCTATTTAAATATCTATTCTCAAATGCTATATTGCGATTATTTGTGGGTACAATGCCTGCTTTAAAATTATTATATATAAGATTATATATTTGTTTTATTCCAATTGGTTTTGAAATGATATCTTTGTCTATTATCATTATATAAGAGGCTAAAGATTTTAAAGTTTTTATAATAGAAGGAATTTCAGAAAATGAAGGACGTGGCATATTTATCACTTCATTATGGAACCTTTCAAATCCAGTTTTAGTTTTCTCATAGGAGCTAAAATAATCTCTAATGATATTAGCCATATTAATCCTCCTTGATAAAATTTATAATATTTTGATGCATGTGATTTATTTTAAATCTATAGGGATATCCAAAGGGATATAGCGGCTTGTTATCCTGCAACAAAATGATAGTACCAACAAAAGAAAACCCTATTTTCCCCATAATATGAACAATGTCAGATTGCACACACATTTCTTTTTTATCAACTGTAAAATCACTAATTACAATAGAACAATACTTTTTGTTTTTAAGTTTCTTATAAGCTTCCGACATTATTTTTGCAAATAAATTTAGAAAACTTTCATAAGACTCTTGATTGCCTAAATCATTCTTATCATCGGAATAATATTCTACACCCAATCTTGAGCCATTTCTATATCCTTTTTGAGATTTATCATCTCTTATACCTTTAGAATCATTTTTTAATATATTATGATATGGAGGAGATGTAATAATATAATCGACATCATCTATATCTGCAGTTTTGATCAAAGAATCCGCCACAAAATATTGATAATCAACATTTTCTTTCATTCCCTTTTTAGAAAATCTTGTTAGGGCTAATTCTTTATATTCTGAATTAAGATCAATGCCAATGGATTTTCTACCAAGATTGAATGAAGCAATGGCTGTTGTGCCAGATCCCATAAACGGATCAAATACTGTCATATTTTTTTTTGTAAACATTGCAATCATTCTTTCAATATCTTTAATTAAAAAAGGTGCTGGATGGCCAAAGGCATCTTTATCATCTGCACATTTAGTAGAAAGAAAAAATGATTTTGTTGATAATAGCCATTCTTTTCCCGTTAAATCGTTTAATTTATTACGCTCATCATATTTACCATTATTCTTTTCTTTTTCCATAATTACGATTTGTAGCCTTCCTTAATCATTTTTATATATTTCTTAACCAGCACAATATCTGGGCTGTTTCCATTTTGGAACTTTCGATATATTTTTTTTAGTATTTCAGTTTCAGAAATTATACCATTTGAAACTAATTTCTGAATCTCTAATTTTACCATATTACTCAATGTTTTACCATTTGAAGGATCATATTTTTTCCCAATTAACCACCAATAATTTCCTGCCAATGAATCAATGTTGTTCTCTATAGTAAAAATAGACCCGATATATTTTTCTAATATATTTTTAATTCTAAAATCAACATTATCGAAAATGATATGTTCTTCAGAAATTTGGGCAATTATTCCATTAAGCAAGATTTGATATGGTGTCGGTTCGTTCCTAGACAAAATTATATTAGTTGCAGTTTTTATTATTAAGTTTTCAAGTTCACGGTTTGATAAAGTTTTAGGCAAACTATTACTTTTTTTACATCTAATATAAAAATCTGTAGCTGATGTACCATACATATCAGCAACATTTGATTCGCCGCTTCTTTTATTTTGTTGATGAATTACCTTTTCAATTTCAAAACCAGAAAACTGGACAGCAGATAAAAGAGCATTCCAAACATCCATTTTTTTATTATTAAAAGTCAAAACCATTTTTGACTCTTGTTTTAAAACTTTCTGAACCTCTTTTAATACCTGTGTCATATCATCTTGAAATTTAGCGGCGGTACTATTTTTATTTATAGTAATTTCTTCATTGTAGTCTGGGATATACTGGTCAGGCTTATATAAGCTTAGCCAAGATAACCATATCGTACTTAAATCCAAATATTGTATTAATCCACCATATGGAGGGTCTGTCAATACAAAATCAATTGATCTTTCTGGTACTATAAGAGACAATCGTTTAGAATCTACTACACCGTACCATAAATTGTAGTCTTCGCTAAGATCAATAGGACTATTATTCAGTATTTTTTTTCCTTTAATTTTCCCTACATATTTTTCCAAAGAATTTAAGCAACTAGTAACAGACTGTTTGCCAAAACAATTATTTTGAAACAATAATAGAGGATTCATTTCCATTTCCGAATTAGCAACAAAATAAGCTGAACGTCCCCAACTAGTAGAAAAGTCCCGTTTGGTTTCTTTACTACGTGGAACACACATTCTAGTTGACAAGTGTACCGTTTGCACAAATGCAAATAAAAGTTGCATTTTAATATTTTCATCATAAACATTTAAAATCTTATCAAAAATAAGACTTAACGCATACAAATTTCTCGTTGTATATAATTTAGAAAAATCTGACCCTATTTTATTTTTCAATCCCGAATTGAAAGCATCACTATCTCTAAATTTAAAGTTAGGATAAGAATATGGGATTTTAATATTAATAGAATCAATTATAACCTGCAAATCAATATCTTTGGGGCATTGTACAAACTTTTCACCCGAAACTTCGTTAATAAAACAACACTCATAACACTTCCCGGATTTATATTTAGCATTATGTAAAACCAATTCATTTCTATAATAAAAAAGTTGTTTATATGTGTTATCACATATAACTTCTGAAATAAGTTGATTCGCAACAGCACTAAACTTCTTTTGGTCGAACTCTAAGCATAGAACATCAAAAATAAAACTAGTCAAAGGGTTTATGTCCAAACAAATTGCCTTTTTACCTGACCTTATAGCCTCTATACTAGACATGCCACTACCACCAAATGGATCGAGAAAAACTCCTTGCATTGGTACATAATTATTGATATATTCGTACCAAACATTATGTGGTTTTTTTCCCCAATATTTCATGCATCGATATAGCACTGGTCTAGTGGTTTCCACTATTGCGTGATCAATATCTTTATGTTTAATATTTATTTTACTCATAAAAAACAATCCCTTTGTTTGCACAATATTTATTAAATCGATTTTCAAACAATATGCTTGGTTTAGCATGTCCTTTTTCCCATCGATTAATTGTTGTAAACGATACACCTAATTCTTTTGCTAAAGATTCTTGAGACAGGTTTAATTCACAGCGGACTTTTAATATCTTACTTTTAAATTCCATGCAAATACCCCTTTATAAATATTTATAGATAATTATAGCATGCTATAAAGTTTTTTTCAAGGATAACAACTTAAAATTTATTACTTTTTAACAAACTAATATTTCCTTTTCAAGAAAGTAAATAATAAACCAAATAACAATATAATATATTTTGCAACCGTGGCGTGTGCTTGTCTTGATACGAGAGCGGCGTCGCTTCGCTCCGCCGCGACAAGCACACGCCACGTAAACTTAACTCGACTGAAATACGGAAAAACGGAGTGCTGACGGAAGCGGAGTCGCCCGCTGAACCGCTTGGGCGATCTTCCGCTTTCACCGTCACACATTTTCCGTTTTTTGACCGTATTTTACCATTCGTAGTTCAGTTACATTTGCGCATTTGCTCTATGACGGCTTTGCTCACCTTGCCCATATAGCAGCCCTCATCCCAGCACGAGAAATCGTCAAAGAGAAGCAGTTTCTTATCTTCAAGTCCTATCGGACAGACAATATCTTCGTCCATAATGTCCGAAATAAAAAACTGAGGCAGTCCTTTGGAGTAGACCATCTTTTCGCCTGTTTTCTCCATATACTTCGTGAGGTACGCTACGGCTTCTCCAAGCATAGTACGATCTTCTACAGCCTTGAAATCGGACCTTCCAAACCGTTCGTTAAAGTAAGTATTCTGAACAGTCTTTTGTACCCTCTTTTTGATGGGAGAATAGTCCATGACCTCAATAAGTTTGCCCGGCATCGAGCCTTCTGGAATATAGAACAAGCCGTGAAAGTGAAGACGGCGCTTTTCTGGAGAGCGTTCCCATACACCAACATACTTCCAACCTTTGCGATGACACATCATTTTGAAACAGCCTTGTAGCTTCTTCTTAAAGCTCTCCTCGGTATGCTTCTCTCCGTCATAGGTGAACGTCACAAAAAAGTTAAACTCCTGTAAATTGACCTTGCGAGTAAGCCTTACGCGCCTACAAATCAAATTTCTAATCTTCCTCTCAAACTGCGAATTTACGTAACGTATGGCACTATCTTCGTCCTTAAAATACGGCTTCATTTTGCCGATAATAAACTTCCTTCTTGCAGCTCTGGTTTTTCCGTTACTTTCCTGATACAATTCCTCAAACAATTCCTTTCTTGTCATTGTCCTCACCTTCGGCTGTGGTTCAGTTTGCCGTTCGGACTCCGACTCGGATGGTTCTTCATTTTCTGCACGCACAATAGGCGCATCGTCATTTGACGGTGCGCTTTCTTCTATCGTGATATTGACTTCCGTTTCAGCTGTCTGTTCCGTTTCATTATCCGTTACAAGGATTTCTTCTTCCGGTGGTTTAGATCGCCGTCTTGACGGCCTTGTCGTGTGCGGTATTCCTATGTAATGACTGCCGTCAAAATAGATTTTACATTCGCCGTATGGCATGGATACCTCCTTTACAGGAGTACCGATCGTCTTTACGCAGAACCCGTTTCGTCGGTATCCCTGTATAGTGAATTGATAAAATAACTGTTCTGCATTTTGAGTTCGTCAACGCTCGCTTTTTCCGTAACGTATTCCATATAGTCCACAAGTCCGACATTCGTTTTCTTCGCCATGTCGTTGAAATAATCGCTGAAACAGTCCGTCGAAAAACGGCGGCTGTAAATCTTCTTATTCATCAGATAATACTTCTTATTCTCAGGCTTTCCGTCCATAGTGCCGCGCTCTTTTTCTATCTTCAATATCGAATAACCGAACCTGTTGAATATCCTTACGTTCCTGCGCCATATCCACGACGTCACGCATTTCAGCAAATGCACGAGCAACGTATTGTCGCCCCTGCGGAAGCGGAAATCGTAATACATGGCAATAAATCGGTTGAAGGCCCATTCGCTTATCATTTCTTCTATCGTGTAAAAAGGTAAAGCAAGCCGTTGATCTCCCGACTGCACGATATGAATTATGTCGCACAAATCTCTTGCATCGGCGCCCCAAGACTCCGGTCTCTGTTCGTCTGTAAAAACCTTGATAAACGGGAAATTATCTACCGTTGCCGAGTGCCTGCACATTTTGAGCCACGCATTGAACAGGTCATTCTTTTGGTTTGTTTCTTCCGTACCCTTCTTGACTTCCTTGAGTTCCAGATTGTTTCCGCGCTCCTTTCCTATCTCTGTAATTGCCACAACGCCGAATTCAAAGCTGCCTGCCTTCGGGTTATTTTCTATGACCTTTTTCCCGAGCCTCAACACGTCGAAATCGAGGATATGAGCGTGTCTACCTTCGGTGATTCCTTCCGGGAAGAAATCGGATACCCAGATCGGGAAATTGCCGTTGCTTACAAGTTCGTTATCCTCTCGAATTGAGTAATTTGACACGATAAGACTGCTTTCGATAACGTAGATGAAGTACGCCTGAGCGTATATTTCCAACACTTCAAACAGCGTACTGACTCTCAGTCCGTCGTTAAAAGACGCCCCATAACGGCAAATATCGTAGCCGTATAATTGCAATTCCGTTCTGCCATTCCTAAGGTAGCGATTTTCTTTCAGCTTTACCCATTCCTTGACCGTCGCAAGATTGTACACGGTGCCGTGTTCCATACAGAGCCTTAATTCGTCCTCGAAGGCTATCCACGGGAACATGGGAAATTTCATATCGTTGTTTTTGAGAATGTCGTATGCCTTTTGCCTGAACATCACTTCTTGCGAGAGTGCCATATCCGTGATGAGCGTTGTTTTCTTCTTGCCCATACTTCCGCACGAGATAGACACGATAGGTACTTCGTTGATAAACCCACAGTTTCTTGCCTCAAAATGCCTCAGTCTGTTCAAGGCAATAGACTTTCTCCATCGGTTGAAGATAAGCCACGCAATTATGGCGATACTCCACCACGGGAAGTGTCGGAAGATAACCTCCAAGTCGATAAACAGTTTACACACCTGCGTATAAGTAGATGCGACGTCGAAGGACACCGAAAAGTAAAAGTAGTAGGCAAAGAAGCCCAATACGATACTTACGAGATTGAGATGAAACGCCCACATCACAAGCCAACATATCCACAACCAATTCGTCTGTTTGAGAAAGTCGATATAACCGAGAACAAACCGTTTCAAGGGCTGATATGTAGCACGGGATACCGATTTGAACGCTTTGAGCGGCAGCGTATCTTTGTTGTGCTTTGTGTTCCCGCTTGCATAGAGCCGTTTCAACGCAAAGACAAATACAAGAACGCAAGGGAGAACAATTGCAATTACCTTTGCCACAACCGCCAATTTATCCCCGACCACCAACCAATAACCGATGAAATTTTCCTTGTCTACAAGTAGTTCAAAAAACTGTACTGCCGAAACCTTGAACGTATCAAAATCCGATGGGAGCAAGATATCCCACTTAATAACTTCAGACCAAGAATTTACCGTAGGCACGGTATTGTGCGCTATTCCGAATATCTCGCAGAAGTAAAACTTGATTGAATTTATCAAGCTACCGCCTGCCTCAAACGCTCTTAAATAAGAGGACGAAAAGACGAAGATGCCGAGAAGGACAAAACCTACCGACACAATTACTGAAAATATGGTATTGACTGCATTTCGTCTATTCATAATATACCTCCTACCTGAGAGATAATCGCCTGACCGTCGGTCAATCGGCTACCCGTATAGACGAGATAGCCGACGACCAATACGGTCACGATCAAGAGGCATAAGGCAAGTATTCTCTTAACCGTTTTCATTTGTCATTCCTCCTTTTTCTCTTTTCGCTTTTTTCTTGCCTTGTCGATACTCTTAAACAGTGCGGCAACAGCCTTGAACGGCAACGAGATAATCCAGAACACACCTTTGACAATCCACGGCAGAATCGGAAATAGTATGACTATTAAAAGGATAAGCAGCAAAACTGCAAGCAGGATCTTCCACCATTCATATCCATCGAACTCAACGGGCGGCGTGATTGCTCCAACCACGTCGACAGGACTGGATACAACGGGTATTACGTGATATACCCCGTCACGATTAAAAGTAAGTTGGATAATATCGAAGTCCATAAACACCGTTTCCTGCGCCATATAAGCCGAGTCTTTAATCAGCAAGCCCGTTTCGCTCTTTGTATCGTCAATATCCACGCCTCCGGCGAAATAATCCGTCACCGCAAACCGAAACAGAAAAGTCGTCTTGTCCTGCTTTTTAGCCGCCTCATAATACTCCTTAAACTCATCCACATCGCCTTCGTCAATTAAGAGAGTCTTTGCAATCCCTTCATTGTCGTATGAGACATCCTGATCGGTCACCGCATAAATCGGCTCTATGCCGAACACGTTTTCGTCGGTAGGCACCTTTCCAAACAACGTAGCAAAAAAACCGTAATCGCACACCTTATCCCAAAAGCCGTGGTTTGCGGTATATGACAGCAAATCGTATTCTTCCGAAGCGTCTATCTCAACGCAGTTGTAACCCATAGTCCTATCCTTGTCCACACTGTCCAAAAACAAATCGGCGCTGATCTGTCCCTCTTTGATGGGTAAGTATCCGTTGGCACTACTTTTGTCATAGGTGTAAATCCAATCTTTCAGTGTATCGCTTGAAAGCACATAGTCTTTTGCGCTTGTACCGCCCGTATAAAACAGATAAGACAACAATTCGCAAACATCGTAGGAATTTACTACAAACGAACTCAGTCCGATATTCGAATAACAATCTACGTTATAGGACCAGTTATAAGTAATGACGGTAGAGCCGGGTGAAGAAATGACGTTTCGTCCGTAACCGAGCATATACCTTAGAGAGTCCGTATGTTCGCCGATGTTTTTGCCAACGTAATCGCTTAATGCGTCATAAACGGCTTTATCGGAAACGACAACAATGGGAGCCGTCTTATATTCGTACCATTCTGCCTTGACCTTCTGTAATTTTCCGTACTGCTCCAAAATATCGTTATCCACGCTGAAATACACGCTTTCGAGCTGGTTCTGATGGTCTTTGCCTGCCGAACTCGATTCCGTGCGATAATTTGTTCCTCTGACGTCAAGGGAAATGGTTTCCATCTCTCTTACGATAGAAACAAGCGTACTTTCGGCAGACGGATCGGGGCCATATCCTTTCACATAGCCCGAAAATATGTAAGAGCCTCCGCAAGGATAATCAACTGCATTGACCTGCCCGTATGTCGTAAGCTCAATCCCCGAAACGTCATATCTGCGTTCGTTGCTGTTTACCCTTTCCGCAAAAGTCGTACCGTCAATCTCTCGGTCAATTACCTTGAACTTATAAAACAGATTTTTGTAATTACTCTCTTCGGACTTACTCAAAAACTGCAAATCAAACTTTGCGTAATCGTTCGGATTTTCGTCTGCATCATACGATACTGCCATCTGGATCTTGTTACTCTTGCTGTTTGTCGATAAGTTCAGTCCCTTTGGGTTATAGACGTACACATACAGTCCGTAGTTTCCACGCATATTCGCTTTGTACGAATAGCAATGCTCAACGAAATTTATAATCTGTATATCCTTGCTCTCGTCGAAAGGATAATCATTCAGATCGAACGGTTCGCCGCCAACGGATGAGGACCGCAAGTCGTCCAATACGTTAGTCGTATCGAAATTCAACGTACCCTCCGCATAAGCGATATTCGGCGCCGCCGAAAAGACGACGCCGAACAAAATTGCCAATGCGATAAGACACGTCAATAGCTTGAATCTTATTTCACGAGTCATATCGCTCACCTCCGTCAAAAAATAATGGAAGGTTTAGACATTTCCATAGACCTTGCGACCTCAATGGAATCAGACGTATAGCCGAGTTCAATACGGAAAGTCGCATCGGAATAGGTCCCCTTGTACGTTACCGTAAATACAACAATGCCTTTGCTTGCGTTGTTGCAGTTCTTGGCTGCGTTCAGCAAGGCGTCAACCGATTCGATATGAACGCCGCCCGTAAAATCTCCCGAAGGCAACGGCGCCACATAGCCGTTGAGGATATCCTGAGCTCCTTCAAGATCTTCCGTATCGACACGACCGTCTTGCAACCCCGCTCCGATATGTTCCATTGCCTGTTTTGCGTTCACCACTCTCGAATGCGCTTTTTCTTCAGTAGTCAACGCATTATACTTAGTACTTGCCGATGACAGCATGGAAGCCAAAGCATTATAATTCCCCGTTTTACTTGCCGTGACAATAAGGTCGACAAAGCTCTGAGCGTTTTCCGTCATCTCGCCTTCTGCATCGGAACCGATAAACAGTCCCGCCTGCATAGCAATTTCCGTTAAAGTATAGCTTGCAGAATATCCGAAGGAATCGGTAAACTGACCGCTGACCGTCTTGGTGAATTCGTCTTGAATGGTATAGTTTGTATAAACAGGTACGCACTCAACGGTATAATTCTTTTCTTCGCCCGTATAGTCCACACGGTAAACCCCGTCAGAATCGGCTATCGGAGTAGTCATTGACGAAGTGCCGTATTTGAACGTATAATTGAGAGATTTAATCTTCTGTGCGTAATCGGCCAGACACATCGCATTTACCTTATCGTCCGAATTTGCAACCGCTTTGATGACAACCTGTTCTCCGAAGTCTTTCAAACAGTTGACCGTAATACTTTCACCGCTTGCCGTAGTCGTTTCGCTGATGGTAACATAATCGTCTATCGTCTTACCGCTTGCCCATTCCGATTCGGGATTCTTCCAGGAAATTTCCCACAATACCGTTTTATCGATTGCAGTCTCAGGTAGAATCGTTGCCGATAGCGTTACGCCCTCGCTGTTTTGCGTGGTAGCGGAAAGATTTGTAAGCCGCATGCTATTCTGACTTGCATAACTGACCACCATTCCTTCGTTGTGGTTCAGTTCAAAATCCACGGTGCTGTTTCTCTGTCCGTTGCTTTGATAAGACACAACAAGTATCACCGCCAATACAACGAACAAAGCGGCTAAAACACCTGCCGTTACTTTGATAATAGTTTTTGTTGATTGTTTCATTTGTTTTACTCCTTAGAAAATGATTTGCTCTTTATCCAGTTCCACGCCGGAAACGTCCTCCGGCAATGTAAAGTAAAGAGTTACGCTCTGCTCACCGTTATACGACGTTACGATAAGAGCATACATGTCTTCGTAGCTTTTGCCGTCACAGTCTCCAATGGTATTGTTCGGATAAACCGCCTGTAACACTTCCGTGACTTTGCCTTTGGGAGCAACCGTAAAAGACGATTCCTCCCGCTGAATATCGAACCCGGCAGTCAGATCGGTTTCTGCTTGGAATGAGTACACCTGATCGTCCAGAGTGAAGTCAAAATCCTTGCCTTCCACAACGTGAGGTACGACTTTGACGGAATACCCACTTGCGTCTCCGCCTGCCGAATTGAAGATATATTTGACGTCAACTTTCAAGGGCTTTTCGGGTGACGCCAAGTAGCCGCCTGAGGTTGTCAAAACGTCTTTGCCGTCCACCGTAACGTAGAATGTTTTGAAATCGCTCGTTAATCCGCCTGTGAAATAGACAATTGCACCGACAATACCCACAACTACCATAACGAGCAGAACATATCCGATAACTTTTGCAACCGTATTTCCTATCTGCACGCTTTTCTTCATAGGCTCACCTTAAAACGAAAGAGTCGTTTCATCCAATTTGACAGAGGAAACGCCCGTACTTACCCAGAATTTGACAGATGTAGACAAACCACTTACGCTATCCGTTACCTTCAGAACGTAGTAACAGGAATCAATGTGGGATGCGTTATATGCGCCGCCCTCTTTATATTCCTGTGAATAAGCCGTTCCCAGTCCTTCCATCCATTCTTCGTAATAAACGTAGTCGTTGTAGTACCAAGTTCCAATGCCGTATTCGTCGTTCTCTGAGTGAGAATAGAAGAAAGTGTCCAAAACCTTATTCGTTGTAACAGTAACTACGTTGTCGTTCACGGTCGCAGAAATGCCGAGATATTCCAACAGATCCGCCAAGTCTACCATCCTTACATTTTCGATGGTAGTACCGCCAAAAGAGTCACCGAAATTATCGCTGACATAAAGTGAACCGACCGCTTCGATTTCCGCACTCAAATCATACGAACCTACTTCATTCCAAACATTTCCGAGATTGACGGTAAACACCGTGCTGCTTTTGCTCGGAAGGTCATAATATTCGCCTCTGCCCACATTGGAAACCGGCGAGGTCGCAGAGGTCAAATAAAGAGAAGAAGACACTCCTCTGAAAGATACAATACAGGTAGCCGTATAGCCTCCCTGCCTTGTTGTAACGGTAATCTTAATTTGGTCGGAACCGAACGGCTGGTAACAAGTAACAGTTGCTTCACTGCTTCCATCGTAAGTAGGAGTGACGGCAACATAGTCCGTTACCTCTTCCTGCTTAGAAGGATTACTCCATTCGATACTCCAGTCCACGAGTTTATTCGTTGCGTCCGTTGGATAAACAGTTGCCGTCAGCGTTTTACTGACCGAATTATCTGCGGCAAGCATAGCAACGGAATTCATTGCAAGCTTCACGTTAGCCGTACTGATACATTCAGCCGTAAAGTCATTGGCATACGCTTGTTCTTGCGCCTGCTCTTCTTTTTCTTCCTCTTTATCCGAAAGCGTCAAAGTTAAAGACGCAGCCATACCTACCAAGAGAACGGCTATCAGGATAAAGACGATAACCCACTTAACAGCGTCTGATTTTTTATGTTGATTCAAATCGTTATACATAGTAACCTCCTATTTTTTTGGTTAAAATACCATAAGCTGCGGTCTATGAAACTAAACCGCAGCCGTACAGTATCGTTGTGATTATGCCGTTATCTCAGAAGCATGTTCAGCATCGACTTATCCGAGCTTCTGTAAGGCTTGACGGCACATTCGTAAATTTCGCCGTTTTCGTCCACGGTCTGAACCGAATATGTATTACCGGCAATGATTTTCCCGGTCGCATCGTCCTTGATCTCAAAAGGCTTTGCTACGAGCTGTGCCGCCATCTGATCACCGAAAACAATGTCGAGTACGGTATAGCCGCCTCTGTCGGGCGGAACAACGGCTACCTTAACGTCTTTGCCACGGATATTGCCTTTGATAAAATACGAGAAGAAAGTTCTGCCGTCCTTCTCAAAAGTCTCTCTTTCAACGAAAATCTGTTTGTTATTGGTGTTCTTTGCCATTTTTTACTTCCTCCTGATTATTACTTCTTACCTTTCTGTCTGGAAATCCTCTTGGCTTCTGCCTTGGACTTGCCTTCTGAAAGCGCCTTTTTGTACTTGTAGGTGCCTGCATGGTCGCTCTGGCACTGCAAATAGCCCGAACGCATACCTGCTTCGTAGTCCGTAAGTTCCCTACCTTCCTTCGGACCGTGCTGGTGGACCTTCGCCTTACGTTCCTCTGCGTAACTCTTCGCACGCTTGGAAGGAACGGTCCAACGTCTTTCATCGTTTTTTGCCATTGCAAAATTCTCCTTTCTCAAATTTTATCCTTAACGCAGAATAACGGCGAATATAATCGTTGAGCGGTCATTGTCAGAATCTTACGTTTCAGCGATAACTCCATAGCGGTGGCCACATTGCGCTGTGGAAAAATATCCTTGTCTATTCGACCGTTCACGAATTAACTTAATGAATGGGTAAACGTCTACCCGAGTAAGCCTTCAGCTCTTGCGAAGCCGAAAACGTGTCCAGAAGCGGACAAAAAAGATACGAGACGAGCCAAAGCTCCACATCTAAATGCTTTTCTTTGCATTTATTGAAATACTTTAACGCCTTTTCATTGTCTTTGAAGTACCTGCTCCCGAAGTTACATTCAACTCTGTACCTGATCATTTTTATTCTCCTTTGACGCGCCCTCACTATTTAGGCTCGAAAATCGCATTCTGCTACGGTCTAAGTGCAAAATTTTTGCAATTTTATTTTTATCCGATCAATCCGCTGACTGATTGCCTGATGACAAACGCCCTGTTCTTCGGCAATTTCCGTGACTTTTTTACGCTCAACAAAATGCGCTTCAAAGAGTTCACGCTGACAATCCGTCAATTTTCCCAATGCGCTGTTCAGCAATTCTCGCTGTTCTGACTGTAACAATTTTTCAAAAGGATCCGCACGAAAATCTACAAAGGCAGCGCCTTCGTAATCAAACATGGATATCGGCTTATTGTGCCGATCGTAATTGTATTTGCCCTTGCGCTCTTCTTCGTCCATTTCTTTCAGAACGCTGTACCATTTATCCTCAATTTCAATCGTACTCTTTGTTCCGTCTACAAAATAATAAGTGTATTCTTTCATCGTATTGCTCCTTGAATTTGTTTTTGAAAAATCCGCAGAGCCGGTTCTTTCCGCAAACAAAAAGACGGCATAAAAAGCGTTTGAAATTTGCTTTCCATTGCCGTCTTGCGGTCTGCGGATATAGGTGATTTTTGGTTTTTATACCAATTCGACGTTTTTTATTTCTACTGTACCATCGTTATAAAATCGTATCGTGGTCTTACAACCTTTGATGACGATTTCTACAATATGTTCTGCTTTGTCTACACGACAAATCAGCTTGTTATGACTGTTCCTGATTTCTTCCATAACTTATTTCTCCTGCACATCTTTAAGCTGTTGCAAAATAGCTTCTAAAATTTTCTTTGTAAGCGGCTCCAATGCAGTTTTAGGAATATTTGAATAATCAACAGAGCCATTCACATAAATCTTATATGAATTTGTTTCCTTCATTTTCAGACTCCTTTTAATCCGAAAGTTTTGATGATTTCTCTCATAGTCGTTGCGTCTTTTCCGTTAAGATTCTGCAATAGTCTTTCCAACAACTCTTGCTGATCCTTTTTAAGATAAGATTTTCCTAACCTGTAATTTTCGTCTACATGAATACCGCCTCCATTGCCTTGGACGGTGTAGATCGGATATGTAAGCGACAATATTTCTATATCGTAACGGATCGTGCGCTTACTGACGCCGAATTCAAACGCAAGATTTTCTAGCGTTTCGAATCTACGCATAGACAAAATTTCAAGCAAAGCATTTCTGCGTTCGTTCGACGTCATGTCCGATTTTCACCTCCTTTCGCCTTTCTTGGCGCTATTCTAAAATCCAAACTGGCAAACTTTTTGCCACTTTGAAAAAATCTTTTTAATTTTTGAGAAACAAAAAAGCCGCCGATAAACGACAGACTTCTAATTTAGAAATCCATCATTTATCGGCGGCCTCTCATATATGTTTGGTTTAACCAACCGAAGATCTTACTTTTCCTATGGCTTTACAATATCTCTGTTTCAGACCGACCATAAGCCTACACAAGACCATATTAAATTGTATCGCTTACTTATGAGTAGGAATCGTCATCCATAAGCTCTTGTCCTTGTGGCGCGTACATATCAAACTGAATATGTCGCCTGCTCATCACTTTCGAAATGGTGACTGTTCCGCATTTAGCACATCGGTATTTAATCATACCTGTTTCATCTCTCAAACCAATCGTCTGTTGAAAACAGTTATTGCATATCACCTTAACCGCTTTCATCTTCAACTTCAGCCCTTTCATATCAAGCTAATTCTCCTTTTTTTCCCATGATAGATGGTGAGTGAATTTGACAAACTTGTGATACGGTCGGGAAACTCCAATATCTAAGAAAGCCACACCAAAGTATCTTTTGATACAATCGTCTTCGGGGCATAGACTATGTATCCTATATATAAAGCCAAACAAGGGAAAAATTTGGCAGGTATATCAATTATTTGTTTCTATCTTAAATCTTTAATGACTTTGACGGCAATACCAACAATCTCTATATTGTCGGCATAAAAATCTTTCATAGAATCGTTTTCAGGATGCAAGCGGAAGCGCTTCTGCTCGTCCTCACGATAAACTCGCTTTAATGTGGCGGAACATTCAGGGCAATTTTCGTAATCCTCAATCTGCACAACGGCAATTTGACCATTTTCGCAACTGTTTTGCCTTCGTATAAGAACCAGATCTCCGGGATCTATGCCTACGTTTATCATTGAATCCCCTTCTGCGACCAACGCAAAATATTCTCCGGTGCCGAAGTATTCCATATTGATTGGAAGATACCCTTGAATATCTTCAATAGCCGCTTGGGGTTTTCCGCAAGCAACAAGACCGAGAATAGGAGCGTAACCCATCGCCCAACTATTAACGGATGAAACAATATGCCTTCGTCCGGCAATGTCTATCAGACCTTCATCTTGCAGCCTTACCATAAATTTGTAGGCTGTTGAAACAGCGCAGTTAACACCGTTTGCTATCTCACGAACCGTAGGACTGACTCGGTTTGCTTTAATATATTCGTTGATAAACTCATACACGCGGTTTTTTGTTTCTTCATTCTTTGGGCGCATTGTTGTAATTCTCCGTAACACGAAATTATGTTCGTAATATGAGTATAGCATAAGATACTTCTAAGAGCAATGTCGATATGTCCCGAATAAGAGACAGTAGTAAAATATTTTATACACGAAAAAAACAGTCCCCGAAGGGACTGCCTTTAGATTCGGAATTGATTTTGATAATAATATTCAAAGTTTTCCGTCGTTCTCATACTATACTGTTGCTCTAATAATGCGTAAGCTTGATTCAGTTCGGAAACGATATCTATATCGTTTATTTTCGTATCTTGCTGTAACGCCTCACAAACCATCAAATATGTATGACACAGCGTATTGTAAAGCATTATTGAGATTTCAAAGTAATGCAAGATAGGATAACGTGAATGACCAATACTTCCGTGCGTATATCCGTGACACATCTTAAACAGTACGTTTAGGTTGTTCAAAAAAGTTTCGTCTTCCTGATTATAAATCGATCGTAAATACGTAACGATGCCATTTATCGAATAAGGCGTATATCTTACTTTTTGATGATAGTCCGATATGCAATCAACCCATCCGAAATGAAGATAATCTACTTTATTCTTGCTACTTTGATTTACCCTATTCAAAAATAAATTATTGAACTCATCCGAGTAGGTTTGAGATATACACGATTTTTCCAAATCAAATTTAGCGAATTTATCGTATAAACTTATTGCCTCTGGCTTATTTCTCAAAAGCAAAAGTTGAACATATAATTCAATAATTCCACGGCAAATAGGATAGGCATTGTCAAGAAAGTTATCCTCTAATAATGACAAAGCCGCCAAGCCTTTATTTACAATAGTTGTTATAATCGAGAAACACGACATTTGATGTGCTTTTTCGGTATTAAGAATTTCCAGCATCCTTATACACAAGACAAATAAGTAATACGGCACAGGAAAGAAAATAAAACTTTCACCAGACATAATAGGATGCAGCCTAAAATACGTACTGCCATAACCACGAAGTTTTACCTGATTGATTGTTTTCCTAACAAGTTCTTTTTGGTATTCAGCATCTCCTTCCATCTGCTTGCGTTTATCGATTGTTTCAAATATTAAGTTCGACCTATGAATACCTGTAATATGCCTACAAATATCATAATCTACGGCTTCATTCCCATTGCTTACAAGTTTTTCATCAGTCAAGGTTAAGTCATAATATTTAACAATTTCAACGCCCAACTGCCGCACGACACTTTCTTTTGTAGCAATAAGAAAATTACCCTTAATTTGTCCCGAAAACTTATGCTGTAAGGCCTTATCGCTTTTCCGCTTAAATTCATCAAAAGCCTTCTTTGCTAATTGCATATCTAACAGAGGATTATTCAAAAAATCATCCATTTTCCCACCTCAAATCAGTAATTATCCATAATCTGTTCTACAAAAGCGTTAAATTCTTTCTTAACACTATTAGGTTCGACTATCTTTGCTTTACCCAAAGTGCCGACTACCCACACAAAAAATGTTTTGCTAACTTGAATATCCAACACCGTTCTTAACATTCCGTCCGCTAATTTCTGAATTTTCAAGTCCATGCCGAATTTATCGTAAACATCACTCAATAGCTCCGGAGTAAAACGTATCGCAACCTTTTCCTGCGTACCGCCAAACATAGAAACAAGCTGTTTTCTATATACGTCGGGATCAAAATCCTTAAATTCTTCTTTATGGGTTCGTGGAGTATCTTCCACTATTACGTCTTCCATTTTATCTATTCTGTATCTGGAAATGCCGTCATGCGTATCGTCATAGCAAATTAAGTAATAGTTGTCTTTATTCCATATCATAGAGAGCGGATTAAAAACATATCTCTTCTTATCGCAATGATAAACCTTTTCTTTATTTTCATTCAAATGATAATAGAGAAACGAAATCTTTTTATCTTGCTTAATCGCCGTTTCAATCGCATCGATATTATATATGATACTTGGATTACCGGTCCTCTTTTGCTTGTCCAAGAAAATAATATTCTCAGAATTATGGTACTGATTTACTCCTATCGTAGAGTAAAGTTTGTTTATAATCGACTCTTTCCTTGTTTCCGTGAGTTTGGAGGCTTTAACTACGTCTACAAGCATTGTTATTTCCGCCGTATCAAAAAGTTGATGAACGGCATAATAATACCTCGCCTTTTTTATGTAGGAACAAATCTCATATCCGTATTTATTCAGCAAAGCAATGTCCGAAGGCAAGACTTTCCTTGAAACGGCAATCCCACGCTTTGACAACTCAGCTATGATTTCATTCGTTGAAAGAGCATGATCTTCGTCCGTCATTTTTGACAGAATATCATATAAAACAAGAAGTTTGATCGAAGTATCTGTATTCTTTGACATATACCGATGTGTCCTATTTAAGAGATACATAGAGTATATCATAAAATTAAAAATAATTCAATATAAAGGCGAGGATACAGAATAACACATAAACAACTTTCTTTTTTGGGTTGGCATTGGAAAGTCTTTCTCCTTTTTGGGGTATCAGAAAAAGCCTTGCTGTCAAGTCAAAAAAATATGGCTTAAAACTAAAAAGAAAAGAACCATAACGGCAATATTTTTTTACCAAAAGACTTTATAAAGTAATCAGCTTGACCGCTGGCACCTTTTTCTGATTTTCGATTGTTGTCGAAAGACAAGAGAAACAAAAAAAGGATTTTTTTCAAAGTGGCAAAAAACTTGCCAGTTTGATTATTAGAATGCTTTCAAAAGGAGGTATCCAATGAAAACAGCGGTCATATATGCAAGGTACAGCAGCGATAGGCAAACAGAACAATCTATTGAGGGTCAGGTCCGAGTTTGCAGCGATTATGCGGAGCGAAACGACATTCTTATCGTAAATTCTTATATAGATAGAGCCACAACCGGCACAAACGATAACCGTACAGAATTTCAAAGAATGCTACGAGATAGCAATAACCATTCTTGGGACTACGTTTTGGTTTACAAATTAGATCGATTCAGCCGTAACAAGTATGAAATGGCGATGCACAAAAAGACTTTGAAAGATAATGGAGTAAAACTCATATCCTGCATGGAGAACATCCCGGATACTCCTGAAGGAATTATTCTTGAAAGCCTCTTGGAGGGCATGGCGGAATACTACAGTGCGGAATTGTCACAAAAAGTTAAGCGTGGAATGAACGAAAGCAGACAGAAAGGCACCTTTACAGGTGGTTTTATCATATTCGGTTATCGTGTGGAAAACAAGAAAATCATTATCCACGAAGATGAAGCGGAAGTCGTAAGATGGATGTTCAACGAATGCGCGTCGGGGAAACTTGTAAAAACAATCATTGAGGAGTTGCACGAAAAAGGTATTTTGTACCGCGGAAAACCTTTTGCGAGAAATACCGTGTATCACCTTCTCGCCAATGAAAAATACAGCGGTATATACAGGCACGGGGAAGAAGTATTCACTAATATGTACCCACGTATTGTACCTCAAGATATTTTCGACGCAGTAAAAAGCAAAATTGACAGCAACAAATACGGCAAGCATAAACCCAATGTCGTTTATTTGCTTAAAAACAAAGTGAAGTGTGGGTATTGCGGTAAATCCGTTAATTCCGACGCAGGTACTTCTAAAAACGGAAGTATCATGCGATATTACAAATGTTCCGGCAAAAGAGTCAGTAAACAGTGTCAATTAAGACCTATACGAAAAGAAACACTTGAATCATTAATTCTTGAATCAGTGCTGGAAGCATTTGCAACTCCTCAAAATCTAATTAAGTTCGCAGACGATGTTATGCTCCTTCTTAAAAAGCAATACTACGATCACTCTGTTTTGAACTTGTTGCGGAACGATCTGGCAAAAGTTGAAAAATCTATTTCAAACCTGCTTGATTGTATGGAACAAGGCATTTCCACAGCATCTACCAAAACCCGGTTAGAAGAGTTGGAAGAAAAGCGTTCCCTATTGACCGAGAAAATTCTGATGGAACAATATAAGGAACGGCAACTTCTGACAAAAGACGAAATCGTCAAACATATCAGTACCGCCTTACGAAAAAATCCCAAACAGCTCATTGATCTATTGGTCAAAGAAATCCGACTGTACAACGATAAGATAGAAATCGACTTACATTTCACAGACAAGAAAAGTCCCGATGATAAAAATCATTGGGACTTTTGCTTTTATCAGTGTGAAAAGAGTTATATCGTTGATACTCACGTTTTCAAATCGAAACCGAAAGAATATCGCGTCAAAATCAAGTTAAAAGTATAAAAAAGCACCCAACTAAACCTTTTTACGGGTTCAGTTGGGTACCGCTTGGCGGAGAAAGAGGGATTTGAACCCTCGCTACGGTATCCCGTACTACACCCTTAGCAGGGGCGCCCCTTCGGCCTCTTGGGTATTTCTCCAAATCCGGTTTGCAATGCCTGTTTTAAGTTGCTTATGTATTTTAACACAAATGCAATGTTTAGTAAAGTTTTTTTTACACTTTCCCCACAAACTTTTTTAGAAGTTTTTTCTTATAAATAATTTACACAACGTTTTGTTTTCAAACATTTTCAAAGTTTTGTTTTTAATTTGGCACCGCTCTTTGAAGAACATAGCGTCAACTTTTTTATTTTGAATCTCAACAGAATATCGCTTGCGACATTTTACCTTGCCGACAAAAAACTTTCAAATCTTATTGTTGACAGGTACTAACAAAAGTGCTTTCGACAAACAAAAAATTTGCTGACGTTTACAGAAAGGAAAGCCTGCTTGTGTACCCTAAATCAAACAAATTTGCGTCGGCAAATAAGTTTTTGAAAAGAAAAAAACCCCAAACTGAACAGACGGTAATGCTTTTACACCGTACACGTTTTTTTAGTTGTATTCCATTCTTGCACAAAAAAAGACCTAACGGTACAGAAAAGACTGTACTTCGACATTAAAAAGTTTGTATCGGGATTAAAAGCAGAAGGCACAAAACATCGGGTTGATTGCGACACTGCAAATACAAAACATCAATTTACTTGAAATACAACAAACACAAACCATGGGTTTTATTGCAATACAAAACAACTGCGCCCTGCGTGCGTTTGTCTGCATACAAACTAACAATTTTACATGAAAAACACATAACGGTTACAAATAATCTCTATTTTAGTTTTGCCCAATACAGAACACCCCAAAATTTATCTGTCCGCCATAGAAACATTGAAAAATTTTTCACACAATCGCAAAAAAGCCCCTCAAAGGGGCTTTTCGTTTTTTGCGTTTGTTTGTAGAATGCTTTTTGCGTCGCAACTACTTACTTTTGGTTTCAGGCACAACGCATAAGTTTACCAATAAAACCGAATGTTGCACTTTTTGCAGTTACGTGGCATAGGTAACGTCTGCTGCCACGTTACCGCAGTGTTTGGATGCGCACTACTTGGTGTAGGTGTAGTTCATGCTTACGGATGCGCCGTTTGCCGACGTGTAGGAAATTTCCACTGTCTGTATCGCCTCGCCAAAGGTAATTTTTACCTGCATATCGTTGCAATCGAGGTCGCCGTTGCCCGTGAAAGACTGCGGGCGGGACACCTTGGCGGAAAACTGCGAAGAAGTTACCACCGCATCGGTGAAATACGATTCGTCTAGACGAAACTTCATGTTGAGGCTTGTGAAAGGCAAATCGGAGCCTGTTGCCATAAATACTCCGTTTGAAACCGTCCCCGTAACCGTACCGCTTTGCGTGGTGATGTAACTGTCGGGAATTTCACCGTCGAATTGCGAAAAACTTTGAACAGAGGAGTGGACGGTGGCTGACGAACCACTGTTTGTAACGTCGAATGTGCTTGTGAGCGTTTCGCCATTCATTGTGGTTGCTACCGTTACATTCACCGAAGAATAATTTTGTGCGAACATTTCGTTCAGTTGCGTGTAATCAAACTTCATGCAACCGCCGAGCACCAACACCGCAACCGTCAAAAGGGCAATTAAAATCAAAATGCGTTTTTTCATTTTCGTTACCTCCTTACAACAAGTTGCGTTTGAACAACACTACTGCCGCCATTACCGCAAAAGACATTGCCGCCGTGAGTGTTGCCAATGTTTTCAAAGCCGACAGCATTTCGCTGTTTTGACTTCCTACCGAAGTGTTGTAGTCGCTTATTGCAGTTTGCAAAATCAGGTTGTAATTTGCCACTTCCGTTTTCACGTCCGAGGAAAGTTGTTCGTACACTTCCAAAGCGTTTTTGATAGCATTGAATTTTGTTTGTTGCGTTGTCGCCGCAGAAACTGCGTCTACTGCCGCAATGAACTGCTCTGCCGTTGCTTGCTGAACAACTTCCGTTACAGTTACCGTGCAGGTGGCTTTTGCCGTGCCACATGTTGCGGTTACCGTTGCCGTGCCTGCGCCTACTGCCGTCAGTTTGCCGTTTACAACCGTTACCACTGAATTGTTGGATGTAGTCCATGTTACAGTGCCTGTTGCAGTTGCAACCAGAGTTGCAGTGTCGCCGACATTTAGGGTAATGCTTGTTTTGTCCAGCGTTACGCTGTCGGTAACGGGTGGCGTAACCGTGCCTCCGCCGTTGTTTTTAGTTGCCAAATAGGCAGGGTAGGAATCGCTTACATGTTTGATGGCGCTTGTACTGAAAGTATTGTAGGTGCCGTAGGTACCTATGTAGTACTCAACATTGCTTCCGCTTACCGTAACGGTAGTTTTGATGCATTTGTTTGCCGAGTCATACGTCCACACCGTTGTTGCAGTAGTTTTTGAAACAAGATTGACGTGTGTGCCGCTAACTTCGGCATTGAGGTAGTTTTTGGAACTGCCGTTTTTGAAGTACAGACGGAATCCGCCCGTTACTTTTTCCACATACACGTCGTCGGCAGAATCGATATCCTCGGTGGAAGCCATGAAGTACTCATTTGCCACCTTGTTTTGAATGTACAGCGTCTTGCCCAAACCTTCCTGGTCAATTACCAACTTGTAGGCAACGTTTTCCTGCAAATTGTTCATGTCAACAGGTATTGCGTCGCCGTAATTGACTGTTACCGTAATGCCCGTTACCGTTTTTGTAATGTTGCCGTACTTGCACACCACCGACGTGGTGCCTGCCGTGAGAGTGGCGGAAAGCGTGGTGCCGTCCAACCATGTGCAAGTGTTTGGCGGAAGGTTTTCCGAAGTGCCGTCGCTGAACGTTGCAAGAATCGTAAGCCCTGTCGGGTCGAAGGTGTCGCCCTCGAAATAGGCGGTTTTGACAGGCGCACCGGAAATGGTAATGTCGGTTACCTGTTTGACAGTTACACGAGCGGTGGCATAGATGGAAGCGTCATCCTTGTTGCGTGCCGTGATTGTAACGGTACCCTGAGATTTTGCCGTAACCACGCCGCTGTCGGAAACGGTAGCAACCGTGTTGTCGGAAGAAGTCCAACTTACGTTGGCTCTTGCGTTAGAGGGTGTGGGTACCGCCGTCAATGCGTAGGTGTCGCCTACGGAAATAGTTACCGTTGAGGGACTGATTGCAAGCGATTCCAACACAGCGGGGTGGGGG
>ENA-OOSI01000078-OOSI01000078.1-human-gut-metagenome-genome-assembly--contig:-NODE-78-length-29666-cov-3.196515_pt1 | contig 29666 bp, 27 predicted proteins | sample MGYA00241171_ERZ501200 | MGnify/ENA primary metagenome ERZ501200 (study PRJEB25962, sample SAMEA2042554) | human gut metagenome | biome: human gut; feature: human-associated habitat; material: faeces...
TTTGTTGGTAAATATCAACCAGAACACTATTTGTTAAATCGCGAAGAACCAATAGCTGTTGGCCCTATGGATTTACAAGCATTTTTATTTGAGCATAAATATCAACAAGCTGAAGCAATGAAAAAAGCAAAAGATGTAATTTTAAATGTAAGTAAGGATTTTGAAGAACTAACTGGAAGAAAATATTCTTTCTTTGAGGAATACAGATTAGATGATGCAGAATTTGCAATTGTATGTATGAATTCAACTGCGGGTACTGTAAAAGCTGTTGTAGATGAATTAAGAGCTAAAGGTATAAAAGCTGGTCTTCTTAAAATTAGAGTATTTAGACCTTTCCCAGCTGATGAAGTTGCAAATGCATTAGGCCATTTGAAAGCAGTAGCTATATTAGATAAAGCGGATTCTTTAAATGCTATTGGTGGAGCATTATTTGAAGATGTTACATCAAGTATGTATGTTAATGGTAAAAATGTCCCAGCTATAAACTATATTTATGGTATTGGTGGTAGAGATACTACTACAAAAGATATTCACACTGTATACACAGATTTACAGGAAGTTGCAAATTCTGGTAAAGTAGAAAACCCATATAGATATTTAAGTGTTAGGAGGGATAAATAATGGCATATAATTTAAAAGAAATAATGGCAAATAAGCCATCTAGATTTACAGCTGGTCACAGAATGTGTGCTGGTTGTGGTGCTCCTCCAATTGCCAGAATGGTATTAAGAGCATTAAAACCAGAGGATAAAGCAGTTATTTCTAATGCTACTGGATGTATGGAAGTATCAACATTTTTATATCCTTATACTGCTTGGACAGATTCATATATTCATACAGCTTTTGAGTGTGCTGCGGCAACAGCATCTGGTGCGGAAGCAGCCTACAAATCATTAAAGAAACAAGGTAAGCTCCCAGAAAATCAAGAAGTAAAATTTATTACATTTGGTGGCGATGGAGGAACTTATGATATTGGATTGCAAAGCCTATCTGGAGCAATGGAAAGAGGACATGATATGGTTTATGTGTGCTATGATAATGGGGCATACATGAATACTGGAATTCAGCGTTCTTCTGCAACACCAAGATTTGCAGATACTACTACATCACCTGCCGGAAGTGTTATTCCAGGAAAAATGCAATCTAGAAAAGATTTAACAGAAATAATGGTTTCACATCATATTCCATATGTTGGTCAAACCATTGCAGTCAACAATTTTAAAGATTTATATGAAAAATCTGAAAAAGCTATATATACTAAAGGACCTGCTTTTTTAAATGTATTATCTCCTTGCCCTAGAGGTTGGGGATATCCTACAGACATGCTAATGCAAATAAATAAGCTTGCTGTTGAAACTTGCTATTGGCCTTTATATGAGGTTGTAGACGGAAAATATAAAATAACATATAAACCTGCTAAAAAACTACCAATAGAAGAATTTTTAAAACCACAAAAAAGATTTAAACATATGTTTAAACCTGGAAATGAATGGATGTTAGAAGAATTTCAAAATGAAGTAGATAAAAGATGGCAAGCATTATTAGACTTAGAAAAATTAAGTATCTGATATGAACTATATCCCAAAAGGTGTAGTTTCACAATTATATTAGGCAACTACATTTCTGTAATTGCCTATTTTATATACTTATTATATACCCCAAATAATAAAATTGTCATGAATATGATTAATTTCTCTGATATTTTTCTTATATACATTGACCTTTGGACAAAATCCGTATATAATATAAACATTGAAAAGCACTTTTATAATAAATAAAAATGAGAAATTAAAATTCTCTGAAGTTTAAAGGAGGACAAATAAAGATGGGAGAAGTTATAGTTGTAACATCCGGAAAAGGTGGTGTTGGAAAGACAACAACAACAGCAAATCTTGGGTCTGCTTTAGCATTAAGAGGGAAAAAGGTAGTTTTAATAGATACAGATATTGGACTAAGAAATCTTGATGTTGTAATGGGACTGGAAAATAGAATAGTGTATGACATAGTAGATGTTGTTGAAGAAAAATGCAAATTGAAACAGGCATTAATTAAGGACAAGCGTTTTAAGGATTTGTTTTTACTTCCAGCAGCGCAAACAAGAGATAAAAGTGCAGTAAATGAAGAACAAATGAAAGAATTAACAGAAAAACTAAAAGAAGAGTTTGATTACATAATTATAGATTGTCCAGCAGGAATAGAACAAGGCTTTAAAAATGCCATAGCAGGAGCAAATAGAGCAATAGTAGTAACAACCGCAGAAATTTCCGCAATAAGAGATGCAGATAGAATTGTAGGACTTTTGGAAGCGTCAGAAATAAAAAATCCAGAATTAGTAGTAAATAGATTAAGACCAGCAATGGTAAGAAAAGGCGAAATGATGGATGTAGAAGATATTGTAGACTTGCTATCAATAGACCTAATTGGAGTTGTACCTGATGATGAATATATAATTACGCAAACTAATAAAGGTGAACCAGTAGTATCTAACCATAAGGCTCCATCTGGAAAAGCATATATAGAAATAGCTAGAAGAATATTAGGAGAAAACATAGAGGTGACTATACCTGGAAGAAAGGAAAGTTTTTTTGCTAAATTAAAGCATCGTTTTTCTAAAAAATAATTACTGATGGGGGTATAAGATGTTTGAAAATATAATAAATTTCTTTAAAAACATAGGAAAGAATGGAAAAGAAAATTCTAAAGAAACGGCAAAAGAAAGACTACACTTAGTATTGGCACAGGATAGAGCAAATATATCAGCAGACTTTCTAGAAATGATGAAACAAGAAATAATAGAGGTTATAAAAAAATATATAGAGATAGATGAAAAAGCAATAGATGTTAGACTTACAAATAAATCTGGTGATGATGGCACAGTAGGTGCGCCTTCACTATATGCTAATATTCCAATAGTGACTATAAAAAATGAAGCAAGAAAAATTCAAAACAAGGAAGAGGAAGAAAGCACAGAAAAAGAAAAGGAAGAAGACTTAAAACAGATTGAGAAAATATCTGAAGAAGAAAAACCAGAAACAGAAGAAAAATCCACAAAAAAGGAATCAAAAAAGGAAGTAACAAAAGAAAATGAGGAGGAGAAGGAACTAGGAACAATAGGAAAATCACCAAATGAAAAAAATGAAAAAGAGAATAAAGAAGATATAGTTTCAAACGAAAATGATAATGATAATGAGGTAAGCAATGAGGAAACGAATTCTTAAAAATATGGAATGGGGAATACTAATATGTACTGTTATATTAATTATAATAGGCTTGGTAGCCCTATTTTCAGCTACTCAAAACTCAAATTATGATGAACTAAAAAAACAAATAGTTTGGATAATGGTAAGTATACCAATATTAATAGCAATTATAGCAATAGATTATGAGTTACTAATAAAAATAGCCCCAATATTATATGGGATTATTATATTGTTGCTAGCAGGAGTTTTATTTACAACTCCAATAAATGGTGCAACAAGCTGGTATAATATAGGTGCAGTATCATTTCAACCAGCAGAATTAGCCAAGATTGTAATAATATTATCCTTAACATATACAATAGTGAAAATACAGGCAAGAGGGAAAAAAGAAATAAATGTAATATATAAATTAGCAATAATATTAGGTGTAGCAATGGTTCCGGTATTACTAATAATTAAACAACCAGACTATGGAACGGCAATAGCATTTATTATGGCACTAATTTTTATGTTATTTGTGGCTGGAATAGATAAAAAATATATAATTATTGCAATAGCGGTGGTTATTGTAGCAGTTCCATTACTCTACTTTTTTATATTGCCAGAGCATGCAAAAACAAGAATAGATGTATATTTAAATCCAAATTTGGATCCAAGGGGGGCAGGGTACAATATTATACAATCAAAACTTGCAATAGGTGCAGGTCAATTATTTGGAATGGGTCTATTAAAGGGAAATCAAACTCAATTAGGCTTTTTGTATCCTAAAACTACAGACTTTATTTTTTCTGTTATTGGAGAAGAATTGGGATTTATAGTTGCAGCAGGAATAATAGTTTTATATGTTGTGCTAATTACAAAGGCTATATATGTTGCTAAAACTGCAAAAGATCTAGAAGGATCATATATTGCAGCAGGAATTGCAGGAATATTCTTTTTTCATATGCTGGAGAATATAGGAATGACAATGGGTTTGTTGCCAATAACGGGAATACCACTTCCATTTGTAAGTTATGGGGGAAGCTCACTATTGAGCAATATAATAATGATAGGAATATTATTAAATATTAGTGGAAGAAGACAAAAAGTATTATTTATAGAATAAGTTGTAATTATAAGATAGTGTAAGGTATTCTATGAAAAATGTAGGGGCGATTTTAATCACCCGAACTTCGAAGAAATTACTAAAAAATTGTAAATGAGGGGAAAATGTATTTAAAAAAAATAAAGATAGGAAATGTAGAATTAGAAAACAATATATTTTTAGCGCCAATGGCAGGGATAACAGACCTGCCATTTAGAACAGTTTGCAAACAATTTGGCCCAGGACTTACATATACAGAAATGGTTAGTAGCAAAGCTTTATATTATAATGATGAAAAGACAAAAAAATTGTTAAAAGTAAACGAGCAAGATAGGCCTATTGCAGTTCAAATATTTGGAAGTGACATTCAATCAATGGAGTTTGCAGCGAATTATGTAAGTGATACAGCAGATATTATAGATATTAATATGGGATGTCCAGCTCCTAAGGTAGTGAAAAATGGGGATGGAAGCAGATTGTTGCAAAATTTAGAATTACTAGAGCAAATAGTAAAAGTGGTTGTAAAAAATGCAAAAGTACCGGTAACCGTAAAAATACGAAAAGGTTGGAATTCAGAAAATATTGTTGCTGTAGAAGTAGCAAAAATAATAGAAGCGGCGGGAGCTTCGGCTATAACTATACATGGTAGAACAAGAGCAGAATTTTATTCTGGAGTTGCAGACTGGGATATAATTAAAAAAGTAAAGGATGCAGTAAAAATACCTGTTATAGGAAATGGAGATATAAAAACGAAGGAAGATGCACTAAGAATGTTTGAACAAACTGGTGTAGATGGCATTATGATAGGTAGGGCAACAATTGGAAAGCCATGGATATTTAAAGAAATAATAGATTTTTTACAGGGAAAAGAGGTTGAGCCTATTTCTAAGAGTGAGCAACTATGTATAATATTAAATCACATTAATTTAGAAGTACAGGAAAAGGGCGAAGAAATTGCAATAAAAGAAATGAGAAAACATATAAGTTGTTATATAAAAAATATGAAGAATGCAACAGAAATAAGAGAAAAAATAAATAAAATAGAAAAGCAAAACGAATTAGAAAAATGTTTAATAGAATACTTTAAAAATAATTGAATAAAAATATATAGAGAATAGAATATTTCTATTCTCTTTTTTAGACTGTAAAAATAGGGAAGGAGAGAGTTAGATTAATTATGGAAAAAAAGAAATTAATAATTATATTGGGCATTTTGGCTGTTTTGGTTACATCAGTAATTATATATTTTTTTATAAAAAATAATTATAAAAATTTAAAAAGTGGAAATAATATGAGTAACAAAAATTTAAAGGAAATTGAAGAATATATTTTAAGTATTAGATCATACAATGCCAAAATTGAAGTTGAGATGCAAAGCAATAAAAACAAAAATAAATATGTACTAGAACAAAAATATGCAGAACCTAATGTACAAAAACAAATAGTATTAGAGCCAAGTAATATAGAAGGCTTAGAAACAATATTTGACGGAAACAATTTGAAAATAAATAATACTAAGTTGAATCTAAGTACTATATATGAAAATTACTCTGATGTAACAAGTAATTTTCTGTGGCTAAATACATTTACAGAAGAATACAAAAAGATGATAGAAACAGGAAAACAAAATATTATAGAACAAAATGGAATCATAATAATGGAAATAAAAGATGCAGATGAATTAAATAAAAAGTTATATATAGATAGAAAAACAGGCAAACCTATAAAAATGCAAATAAAGAACGTTAGCAAAAATACAACCGTTTACATATTATATAATGAGATAGAAATAAATAGTTTAAAAAGGGATGATGTGTTGGCATTTAGATTAAAAAATGTATATGTAAATATGTAAAAAGGCTAGTGTAGTTACTATTATTTTTATCTCAACTAATACTAAAATATATTAAAAAACAAACCTTAAATATGCAAATACTGGGAGTGAAGATAATGGTAATAAAAAGAGGAGATATGTTTTATGCTGATTTAAGCCCTGTTGTTGGGTCAGAACAAGGAGGAATAAGACCAGTTCTGATTATACAAAATGATGTTGGAAATAAGCATAGTCCAACAGTAATAGCAGCGGCAATAACATCACAAACCACTAAAAATAAGTTGCCTACTCATATAGAGATAAGTCCAGAAGAAAGTGGGTTAAAAGCTGATTCTATTGTTTTAACAGAACAAATAAGAACAATAGATAAAAGCAGGTTGAAGGAAAAAATAGGTCATATAAATGACGAAAGAATAATAAATGAATTAAACAGTGCTTTAGGTGTAAGTTTTGGATTAGAATTTTAAAAAATAAAATATTATAGACATAATCAAAATAATATTGTAAAATTGTTACAGAGGAAAGTGATTAAATGAAATCTATATATTTTAATGAAGAAAAAGAAGTAAAAATAGAAGAAATAAAGGAAGCAGCAAATGGAATAAAAGAAGGAAAGTTGGTATTATTTCCAACAGAAACTGTATATGGGATAGGCGCTAATGCTTTAGACACTAATGCTGTACAAAAAATATTTGTGGCAAAAGGAAGGGCAAGTGACAACCCACTTATAGTACATATATCAAATATCAACATGTTAGAGCAAATTGTGGAAAACATAGGCGAAATAGAGAAAAGACTTATAAATAAATTTTGGCCAGGACCACTTACTATAATTTTTAATAGAAAAAGTGAAAATATTATACCAAACAGTGTAACAGCAGGATTAAACACAGTAGGAGTAAGAATGCCAAGTAATGAGATAGCAAGAGAATTAATTGAACTATCAGGGGTACCTATAGCAGCTCCAAGTGCTAATGTATCTGGAAGACCTAGTGGCACAAATGTGCAAGACATTATAGAAGAGTTAGATGGTAAGGTACACTATATAATAGATGGTGGTAAAACAATAATAGGTTTAGAATCAACTGTTATAAGAGTAATAGATAAAAAAATAGAAATTTTAAGACCAGGTAAAATAACATTAGAAGAATTGGAAAGTGTTGCAAACGAAGTGGAAGTTAATAAAAATGTTTTTGAAAAAGTTACAGACAAACCGGTGGCTTCACCAGGAATGAAGTATAAACATTATGCTCCAAAAACTAAATGTGTTTTAGTATATAGCAATGACAAAGTTAAAATGATAAATAAAATAAACGAAATATCAAATGACTACAAAAATGTGGTTGTATTAGGAACGCAGGGAAATATGCCTAAATATATTTCAAAGAATAAATTGAGCATGGGAGCTACATTAGAAGATGTTGCACAAAATATATTTTCACTATTAAGAAAAGCAGACAAATGCAATGCGGATTTAGTTATTATAGAAGGTGTAACTAAGCAAGGATTAGGATTGGCAATAATAAATAGGCTTATAAGGGCATGTGAATATAATTACATAGAAATTTAATGTATAAATTTTACAAAATTTTCTCATACTATAAAAAAAGATATAAGGTGATAGTATGAAAAAAGTTTGGATTATTGTAATAATTTCTATTGTATTATTAGCAATAGGTGGGATAACAGGAATATATATATATAATATAAACAATACATTAAACCAGAATTCGATTAAAGCAAAAGAATTAGCTGATGAACTTAAAAGAAAAATGATAGAAGAAGAAAATCGAACAGTAAGTACTTCTTCAAACACGGTAAAAACATCTCCAAATTCAATTGTACAAAAAAATACAGTTTATAAAATTTGCAATCATACTGTACAAAAAACTGAAATAATACCAGAAGAATTAATAAATAAAGAAGAAAAAGATATAGAACAATATTATAAAGATTGGCAGATAAAAAAGTTCACTTCTTCTGAGATTGTTTTGTATATGGAGAAAGATGAATATTGTGATAGACATTATGTATTGAAAGAAAACAATGGGGTTATAGCAATTTATAAGGTAAATCAAGAAAATGAAGCAGTATTTAAAGAAAATACACAAATACAAGTTCAGTATTTACCAGAAGTGGATTTGATAAATCTAAAAAAGGGAATATATGCAATAGGAGAGGAAAAATTAAATTCAATATTAGAAGATTTTGAATAAAAGTATAGCCAGTGTGTAAAAACACTGGCTATATTCTCACTTTTCTATTTTTAAATTTTCTTTCTTTAAATAACCTTGTTGATAGAATGCTCTAAAATACATTATTAACGAAAAAATTGTGGCAATAAGTGCTAAATAATATATATATTGATCAAAGTTTGGTAAAAGAGGTAAACTATATTCTGGGTGCCCAAATAAAGAACCATTCCAAACACGTACAATAAATGAGCAAACTATTGCAATGTAAAATAATACGGTAGTAAGCTTGCCATACCATCTACTAGAAACAACTAATTTTTTACCATATAGAAATGATGCACCAGAAACCATTAGAAGTTCTTTTACGAAAACAACAACCAAAATCCATAAAGGTATAACATTTTTTAATGTAAGTATTATCAATATAGAAACTTGAGTTGCTTTATCAGCTAAAGGGTCTATTAATTTTCCAAAATTTGTTATTAAATTAAATTTTCTAGCAATAAAACCGTCTAATATATCTGTTAAGGCAGAAATAGTAAGAAATATAAATGCCAAAAGGTAATTTTCTGCATCAATAAAATATACAATAAAAGGGATTAAGGCAAATCTGGATAGTGTTAAAATATTTGGCACATGTTTAAACATTTTTTCCTCCATTTATAATTCTATTTTAAAAGTTAAATTTTCATTATTACAATCTATTAATACTTTTTGTCCGTTTTTTAATTCACCCTTTAAAATCATGTCAGACAGTTCATCTTCTAAATATCTTTGTATTGCTCTTCTTAAAGGTCTTGCACCATATTTTACGTCAGTACCAACTTTTAATAAAAAGTTAGTTGCAGATTCTGTAAGTACCATTGTAATATCTTTATTAGACAATGCTTTTTGAGTATCTTTTAACATTAAATTTATAATTTGTAACAATTGTTCATTAGTTAGTTGATTAAATATAACAATTTCATCTACTCTGTTTAAAAATTCGGGTCTAAAAGTTTCTCTTAAAGTATCTAATATTTTAGAATTATTAATTTGAGTACCACCAAACCCTATAGAATTTGTATTTAGGTTAGAACCAGCATTAGAAGTCATTATAATAATAGTATTTTCAAAGCTTATGGTATTTCCTTGAGCATCTGTTAATCTGCCATCATCCAAAACTTGAAGCAATATATTAAACACATCAGGATGTGCTTTTTCTATTTCATCAAACAATATAATTGAATAAGGGTTTCTTTTAACTTTTTCAGTTAGTTGGCCTGCATCATCATAACCTACATATCCAGGAGGCGAGCCTATTAACTTGGATGTAGAATGACTTTCCATATATTCAGACATATCTACTCTAATAATGGAATCCTCATTTCCAAACATCTCGTATGCTAAGGCCTTAGCAAGCTCAGTTTTACCAACACCAGTAGGACCTACAAATATAAAAGAAGGTGGCCTTTTTGTACTTTTTAATCCAGCTCTATTTCTTCTTATTGCTCTAGAAACAGCTTCTACAGCATTATCTTGGCCAATTATTCTTTGATGTAAGTTTCCCTCTAAATTTAAAAGTTTTTGTGTTTCCTCTTCAGTTATTTTCTTAACAGGAATTTTAGTCCAACTCTCGATTACTTCAGCAATATCTTGAACAGTTAAATTAACAAGTTTCATTTTTTTATTTAATTTATCAATCTGTTCTATTAAAGCACATTCTTTGGCTTTTAATTCAGCAGCTTTTTTATAATCTTCTGTTGAATCAGCAGAAGCAGCTTCTTCTTTATCTTCTTGAACATCTTTTAATTGATTTTTTAGAATTTCTAATTGATATAGTTCTTTATTATTTAAATTGATTCTAGAACATGCTTCATCCAATATATCAATAGCTTTATCTGGCAAAAATCTGTCATGTATGTATTTTTCGGACATTATAACAGCTTGTTTAATAACATCAGTAGAAATCTTTACCTTGTGAAATTCCTCGTAATATTTTTTTATACCTTCAAGAATATCTATTGAATCTGTAATTGAAGGTTCTTCTACAATAACTGGTTGGAATCTTCTTTCTAAAGCACTATCTTTTTCAATATATTTTCTGTATTCTTTTAATGTAGTGGTTCCAACTAATTGAATTTCTCCATTTGAAAGAGAAGGCTTCAAAATATCTGCAGCATTCATGGAATGTTCAGCATCACCAGCACCTATAATATTATGGATTTCATCTATAACTAATATAATGTTTCCTAAGTTTTTACATTCATCTATAATAGATTTCATTCTTGCTTCAAATTGTCCTCTAAATTGTGTTCCAGCAATTACAGATGTCATGTCTAATAAATAAACTTCTTTATTCAATAATTTCGCAGGTACATTTCCATTAGCAATTTTTATGGCTAATCCTTGAGCTATTGCTGTTTTACCAACACCAGGTTCTCCTATTAAGCAAGGGTTATTTTTGGAACGTCTATTTAAAATTTGAATAATTCTTTGAATTTCTTTATCTCTACCAACAACCATATCTAATTGATTATTTTTTGCTTTATTCGTTAAATTAGTTCCAAATGTATCTAAAGCTTTTTTCTTTTTATCTTTAACTTTTTTATCAACTTTAACTTTTTTTCTGTCAGAAGATGATTCTTGTGCACCTTCGGCATTTTCGCCAAACATATTAGAAAAGATAGAACCTAATGGAATAGCACTAAACTGTGGAGTAGGATTATCTTCAAAGTTAGTAGAATCATCTGATGTAAAACTAGAAGGGTCAATACTTGATAAATCTATATTATTTGCCATATCTTTTACAATAGTTTCTAGTTGCTTAGTCATGTCATTTAAGTCATTTTCAGACAAATTAGCTTGTTTCATTAAACTATCTATAGGATTTATTCCTTTAGCCTTTGCACATTCATAGCATAAACCTTGTAATTCTTGTTTACCGGTTTCATCTTGTTTGTTTATAAAAATTACAGCTGTATTTTTATTACATATTGAGCATAACATATATTAAATAATCTCCAATCTTATAAATTAATTCAATATATATAATAACGCAAAAAGGCAAACTAGTCAATTAAAAAATTTGTATTTTCTGCAAAAAAATGGTATAATAGATGAAGATTTGCTAAAATGTAAATGGAGGTATTACAAAAAAATGGAAAACGCAAAAAAAATATATATAATCATATCTATAATATGTGTATTATCAATTGTTTTAGGGGCATATGCACAATTTTTTGGCAAGAGGGATAGCAAAACTTCTGATATACCAACTAATAATACAACAGATGAAAATGTAATAGAAAATCCGGTTCAACCAGAAAAAGAAAAAACTATGGAAGAGTTAAAAAATGAATTTGTTAAAACTATTAACAATAGTTTTAATGTAGAAGAAAAGGATATTTCAAAAATAGAAAGAATTAATACAGAAAAAAGCATAGTATATATAGCTTATAGTATACAACAGGAAAATAAATTTTATGATATAGATTTAAACATACCAATGATTAATATAAAAGGAAATATACCAAAAGAATTTAATAAGGTAACTCAAGAGGTGTTTGTAAAAAAAGCAAATGAAGTGAGAAAAAATAAAAATAATGCTGAAAAAATCATATACAGCATAGATTATGTAGGATATTTAAATGATAATATTTTATCTATTATTATTAAATCATCATTAAAGCAGGGCAATAATCCACAAAGAATAATAATTCAAACATATAACTACAATATAGAGACAAAAGAAAAAGTTTCTTTAAATAATATAATTGAACAAAAAAATATAAATGTACAAGAATTACAGAACAAAATAAATGATGTCTTAAAAAGTGTAAAAAAAGAAGAGACAATATTAATAAATTCTGGGTACCCTGTATATGAAAGAAATTTAGAAAGTGAAATATATAAAATAGAAAATATAACTAATTTCTTTTTGAATGAAGAAGGAAAATTATACATAGTATTTGCATACGGAAATCAAAATTTTACTTCAGAATTTGATATAGTAAAATATGAATAAATTATAGCAAAGGAAGATTTTTTTGAAAAATATACTAATAACGGAAAAGCCATCAGTAGCTATGGAATTTGCAAAAGTTCTAAAGGAAAATGGAATAAGAAAAAATGGATATATAGAATCTGCAAATTGGATAATAACGTGGTGTGTGGGTCATTTAGTAACAATGTCTTATCCGGAAAAATATGATGAGAAATTAAAATTTTGGAGATTAGACACATTACCATTTATGCCAAAAGAATATAAATATGAAGTGATACCAAATGTTGAAAAACAGTATAATATAATAAAAGAACTGTTAACAAGAGAAGACATTGAATGTATATATGTTGCAACTGACTCTGGAAGAGAGGGAGAATATATATATAGACTTGTAGAAATGCAAATAGGACTTAAAAATAAACAAAGAAGAAGAATATGGATAGATTCTCAAACAGAAGAAGAAATAAAAAGAGGAATAGAGCAAGCTAAGCCATTAGATGAATATAATAGTTTATCAGATTCGGCATATTTACGCGCAAAAGAAGATTATTTAATAGGAATTAATTTTTCTAGACTGTTATCTATAATATATGGTAAAAGATTGGCAAAAGACTTGGGAGAAGAGAAAATATCTATATCGGTTGGAAGGGTTATGACTTGTGTTTTAGGAATGGTAGTTTCCAGAGAGCGTGAAATTAGAAATTTTGTTAAAATTCCATATTACAAGGTGATTGGAAAGTTTGGAGAGCAAGAAAATGCATTTAGTGCAGAATGGAAAGTGGGAGAAAAATCAATATTATGGAATTCGCCAAAACTCTATAACGAATCAGGTTTTAAAAGGGAAAATGATGCAAAGGAATTTATAAATTATTTTAAGGGTAAAAATGCAGTTGTAAAAGAAGTAAAAAAAAGCAAAACCAAAGAAAAAGCACCATTGTTGTTTAATTTAGCGGAAATTCAAAATGAATGCACAAAAAGATTTAAAATAAAACCAGATGAAACATTGGAAATAATACAAAATTTGTATGAGAAAAAGTTGGTAACATATCCAAGAACAGATGCTAGGGTTATATCTACGGCTGTCGCAAAAGTTATTTCAAAAAATTTGAATGGAATAGCAAAGGGATTTAAAAATGAGGAAATACAAAAATATATAAAGAAAATGGTGGAAGAAAAATACTCTACAGATTTAATAAAGACAAAATATGTAGATGATAGTAAAATTACGGATCACTATGCGATAATACCAACAGGTCAAGGCTATGAAAACTATGATAATTTAATAGAACTACATAAAAAAGTGTACATTTTAATAGTAAAAAGATTTTTAAGTATTTTTTATCCATCAGCAGAATTTAGTAAAATATCAGTGGAGATCGACATAGAAAATGAACAATTCTTTGCAAATGGTAAAGTATGTACTGTGTTAGGATATTTAGAAGTATTAAAAGACAACCAAAAAGAGAATTCGCAAGAAAATTTAGACATACTTAATAAATTAAAAAAAGGACAAGACATAGAAATTACAAACTTTGAAATAAAGACATCTGAGACAACTCCTCCTTCAAGATATAATTCTGGTTCTATTATATTGGCAATGGAAAATGCGGGTAAACTGATAGAAGATGAAGAGTTAAGAGAACAAATAAAAGGAGCTGGAATAGGCACAAGTGCTACTAGAGCAGAAATTATAAAAAAATTAGAAAGAATTAACTACATATCTATAAATACAAAGACACAAATTATAACACCGACCGAGAAGCGGAGAAAAAATATATGATGTAGTATATAACTCTATGCCAGATATGTTAAACCCAAAATTAACGGCAAGTTGGGAAAAAGGATTAGAAATGGTAGCAAATAGTGAGATTAAATCTGAAGAGTTTATGAAAAAACTAGAGTTATATGTTAGTTCAAAAATAAATAAATTGGTAGTTAAAATGTAAAAATTGAAATTTAATGTGTAAAAGAAAGGAATGTGAGAAAAAATGAGAATAGGACTGGCTTTATCTGGTGGAGGAATAAAAGGAACGGCACATATAGGGGCAATAAAAGCATTTGAAGAGAATCAAATAGAAATAAGTGCTGCAACAGGAACAAGTATAGGCAGTATAATTACAGTGTTAGTAGCAATGGGATATACAGCAGACCAAATGCTAGATTTATTCAATTATTTTGCCAAGGACATATTTAGAGCGGAGCCTAGATATTTAATGTCAAATATAAAGAATTCAAAAAGACTCTTAGGCTATGGTGCACTGTCAGGAGAAACAATAGAGAATGTAATAGATGAGTGCGCAAAATACAAGGGATTGTATAATATAACAGATATAAAAATGCCTATAGCTATTTCAAGTGTTGATATAGTTAATTGCAAAAAGCATGTATTTACAAATAGAATAGTAAAAAATGATGAAAAATATATAAATAATATTTCTATTGGAAAAGCAGTAAGAGCAAGTTGCAGTTTTCCAGGATTATTTGCACCATGTGAATTTGAAAATTATAAATTTGTAGATGGTGGAATATTAGACAATGTGCCAGTAGAAGAATTAGAAAAACTAAAGGTAGATAAAAAAATTGCAATTAAATTTCCACCAGACCTTACAGATAATCCCAAAAGCGCATATGATGTAGCATTTAAGGCAATAGACGTTATGTTTAATGAAAAAGATGAAAGAGCAGTTAAAGAATGTGATTATGTAATAAATGTAAAAATTCCATCTGGAAATGTTTTTAATGTAAAAAAAATAAAAGACTGTTACAATAAAGGATATATTGAAACAGTATCTAATATTAAAAATATAAAAGAAATTTTATAAATCATTGTTTTCACTAGTAGTATCTGAAGTACTACTAGTGTTGTTTTTTTCATTTTTATTAAAAGTTTGTTGAACTTTAACTTTTATATCATTAAATACTTCTGGATAAGAGATTATCCCAAAATAAGTAATAGCACCAATAATAACTAAAATAAAAACAATTATAATAGTCATAAATAATGTTTTTCCAGAATTAGATTTAAATTTCATAAAATCAACCTCCGCACAGTTATTAACTATAATTACTATACCACAAAATGGCAAAAAAAACAAGACTGTTATTGTAATACTAGAAGTGGTATATATAATAAAGGGAGGAGTTGCAAAGGAGATATAGAATATTTATCAGGAACAATTAAAGAAGAACTGTACTCACATAATCAAAAACTCACAATTTATGAAAACAAGACATAAAATATAGCAAAATAAAATAGAAAGGGTGAATAAAATGTCTAGTTACATAATAGAAGGAGGCAGAAGATTAGAGGGTGAAGTAGAAGTATCAGGTTCAAAAAATGCATCATTACCAATATTAGCAGCAACAATATTAAATAAAGGAAATACAAAGTTATACAATGTACCTAATATACATGATACAAAAATAACACAAGAAATTTTAAAATATTTGGGTTGTAAAATTAAGAAGAATAATGGTAAAATAGAGATAAACTCTAAGAAGATAATCAAAAGAGAAATTCCAGAACAACTAATGAGGCAAATGAGGTCAACAGTAATATTGGCCGGAGCTATATTAGGAAGATTTAAAGAAGTAACTTTCTCATATCCAGGTGGATGTGATATTGGAACAAGACCTATAGATTTACATTTAGCGGCTTTTAAAAAATTGGGAGTAAATATTTCAGAAGATAGTGGATTTATTACATGTAAATGTGATAAAATAATAGGCACAAATATAGACTTAGATTTTCCAAGCGTTGGTGCAACCGAAAATATAATACTTGCAAGTGTTTACGCAGATGGTATAACTAAGATCTCTAATGCTGCTATGGAACCAGAAATAGTGGATTTAGCAAAATTTTTAAATAAAATGGGTGCTAAAATAGAAGGAGCAGGCACAAACATAATTAAAATAACAGGTGTAGAAAAATTAAAGGATGTGTCATATTCCATAATGCCAGATAGAATAGAGGCAGGCACGCTATTATGTGCAGTTGCTATAACTGGTGGAAAAGTTAAACTAAATAAAGTAATTCCAGAACATATAAATCAAATTTTAAACAAACTAGAACAAACAGGTTGCGAAATAAAGATAGAGAATAAATGTGTTTGTTTAAAGGCACCTAAAAAAATCAAAGCTGTTGATATAAAAACAATGCCATATCCGGGTTTTCCGACAGATATGCAATCTGTTTTTGCAAGTATACTAACAATTGCAAAGGGAAATTCTGTTATAGTGGAAAATATATTTGAAAATAGATACAAATATGTAAGTGAGTTAAAACGAATGGGGTCCAAGATAACAGTAGAAGGAAGAATTGCTGTAATAAAGGGATGCAAAAAATTATCAGGAGCTACTGTAGAAAGCACAGATTTAAGAGGTGGAGCAGCATTAGTTGTAGCAGGTCTAGTTGCAAAAGGAACGACAACAGTTAATAAAATAGGATATATTTTAAGAGGATATGAAGGCTTGGATAAAAAATTGAACAAGTTAGGTGCAAAAATAACAATAAAAGAAGAAAAGGAATAGAGAGGAAGGAAAGGGCAAATGACAAAGAAATCAAAAGAAGACATACATTATAAAAAAAATAAAGCCAACAAAAAAACAAAGTCAAATAATGTAAGTGCTAGAAATAAAAACGACGAATTATTTGACTTTGATAAAGAAATTGTTATAGGTATGCCCAGAATTTCAGATGATAAGGAGAAAAACAAAAAAAATAAAAAAACAAGTGTGAACACTAACAAAAATATGCAAAACGCCAAGAAGAAGCTTACTAAACAACAACAAATAGCAATAAAAAAGAAAAAAGCAATTTTGAAGATAGTAAAAGTATTAACTCTAATTATAGTAATTATAGGAGTAAGCATATATGTTGCCTTGTCTCCATTATTTAATATCAAAGAGATAAATGTTACAGGAAACAGCAAACTAAGTAAAGAGGAAATAATAAGCTTATCTGAATTGAAAACAGATGAAAATACTTTTAAAGTATCAAAGAAGAATATAAAAAATAAAGTAAAGGCAAATGCATATATAGAAAATGTAAAAATAAGAAGGAAATTGCCAGATAAAGTAGAAATTATAGTAGTAGAAAGAGTAGCGACTTATATGATACCATTTGCCAATAGCTACATATATATAAATAACCAAGGATACATGTTAGAAATAACAAGCCAAAAAGCAGAGATGCCTGCTATAGTAGGCATTTCTACACCAGAGGAAGAACTACATGAAGGGCAAAGGCTAATAAGTGAGGATTTGGTAAAATTAGGAGAAGTGTTACAAATAATGGAATCAGCAAATGCAAACGAGCTAGTAGACTTAATAACCAAAATTGATATTTCAAATAGACAAGATTATATACTTACTTTGGAAAAAGAAAAAAAAGCTATACATTTGGGGGATGTTTCAAATTTAAGTACTAAAATGGCATATGTGAAAAAGATATTAAACGATGAAAAAGGAGTAGAAGGCGAAATCCTTGTAAACACGGATTTGACCAATAAAGGTGCAGTGTTTAGAGAAAAAGTATAAAAATGGATGGGAGAGAGAATGAATAAAAAACAAATATCAATTACATTAGGAATAATGTGTTTTATATTGACAATGTCAATAATAGTTCAAATAAAAACAATGAACAACGCTAGCGCAACAGTTGGACAAACACTAACAGAAAATGGATTAAGAGATGAAGTGCTAAAATGGAAAGAAAAATATGATAGTGTATATTCGCAATTAGGACAAGCAGAAAATAGACTAGAAAAAGTAAGAAACATAGCTACACAAGACAGCAGTACATCTAGTGCCAAACAGGAAGAATTAAAAAATAACAATATATTATTAGGACTAACAGATGTAACTGGACCAGGAATGGAAATAATTTTAAAAGATAATACTAACATTTCTTCTGAACTATTAAGTACACAGATATTAGATATGAGCAAATTAGTAGTACATAATACGGATTTAACAGCAATTGTAAACATGTTAAGGCATGCAAATGCAGAAGCAATTTCTATAAATGGACAAAGGATAATTGCAACATCTGCAATTACATGTGAAGGTAGTGTTATTAAAATAAATGGAGAAAAAATAACATCACCGTTTACAATTAAAGCAATAGGTCCTACAGATTTATTTTATGGTTCATTAATGATGCCTGGTGGATACATATATTATATGGAAGAAGACGGAATAATAGTAGAAAAAAAGAGAATGGAAAGTGTTACAATAGAAAAATATAATGGAGTTATAAATCCAAAATATATTAAATCTAAGAGGTGATATATTTGAAGAAAATAAATAAAGAGCAACTTGTAATGGGCATAATAATTGGGTTGGTGTGTATAGTTCTAATTTGTGTTATGTTTGTACAATTTAAAACAGTTGAAGAAACAGATATAACAGCTATAGAAAACATGAAAGAAGATGAACTAAGAACGACATTATCAGAATGGAAAACAAAATATGAAGAAACATATGAAAAATATGAAGAAACTATAGCAACAATAGATGAATATAATAAAAAAATAGAAAGCAGTGAAGAAGCATCTGAACTATTAGACAAAGAATTAGAAAATTCAAATTTAATAGTTGGAAATACAGACATATATGGTGAAGGAATTATAGTTACTTTAACAGATAATAATAATCAAGTAATAGTTGCAGAGGATCTATTAGAACTAATAAATGAATTAAGATATGCTGGTGCAGAAGCAATTTCAATAAATGATGTACGCATAATTAATACTACAGATATTGTAGAAGTAGGTAATACACTTATAATGGTAGGAGGCCAGAGACTATCTTCTCCATATGTGGTAAAAGCGATAGGAAACCAAGCGTATTTATCAAGTATATTAAGCCTTAAAAATAGTGGGTTTATAGATAAATATAACAATAGTGGTAAAACAGTTACTTTAGTAGCGAGCAAAAAAGTAGAAATTTTAAAATATAATGGTGAGACAGAAATAAAATATATCAAAAAATAATATTTTCCTAAAGTGGAGGGAGAAAACATGATTTTAATAGCAATAATAATAGGTTGTGTTATAGGTGCAATAATAGGTATTTTTATGCCAATAATTCCATATACATATTCAGGATATTTAGCAATAGCAATAATAGCTGCACTAGATTCTGTCTTTGGTGGAATTGTAGCAACATTAAACAAAAACTTTGACCTAAAAATATTTGTATCAGGCTTTTTTGGCAATGCCATACTTTCTATTTTATTAACGTATTTAGGACAAAAATTAAATGTAGATATTTATTTAGCAGCAATTGTTGTTTTTGTTGGAAGAATGTTTAATAACCTTTCTATGACTAGAAGGTATTATATAGAAAAATTCATGAAAAATAGACAAGAAAAGGCTAAAAAAATTTAATAGAAATACATTGCAATTTTATTACGAGAATATTACAAAAATATTACAAATTCTATTGACTTTTGCAGAAAAATGTAATATTCTAAAGACGATATTTAAAACAAATTGGAGGGTTAACTTTGGCAATAGGAGATATAATTGTAGGTATGGACATTGGAACCTCAAAAGTAAGCATAGTTATTGGGGAGGTTAATAATTTTAATCAAATAGAAGTTATATATACAGACAGCCAAAAATGCAGAGGTATAAAAAAAGGAAAAATAATTGATGAAGATGAAATTGTTCTTGCAGTTACAAAATTAATAAAAAATGCAGAAATTGATGCCAACTTAACAATTAATTCGACATACATAACAATTCCAGGGAAATATGTAACAATTGTCCAAAATAGTATATTAAAAGATGCAAAAGATAGATATGCTGGAATATCAATGAAGGATGTTTCGGCAAGTATAATGCAAGTTAGTGACATAGATATTCCAGAAGGAAAACAAATAATAGATATAGTTACAGACAGATTTATCCTAGAGAATGGCAGAATTGTACAAGACCCAGTAGGAAGCTTAAGTTCAAGCTTTACGTTAAAAGCTCAAATTATTTTAGCAGATAAAGAGTATATAAAAAAAATAACCAATATTCTAAAAAGAGCATGTATAGAAATAGATGGGTTAGTACCCGTAACACTTGCAGAAAGATGTATAGCTCTAGATAGCAACGAATTAGGTGACAATATAATGCTGCTAGATATTGGAGCTGGAAATACAGACATAGGTGTGTTTGAAGGTTCGTCATTTGTTTATACAAATACCATACCTTTAGGAGGAGACAACATTACAAATGATATTGCTTTGGTTCTTGACATATCAGAAGAAGAAGCAGATAAATTAAAAAAACAATATGGCTTGGCAATGAAGTCTTTCATAGATAATGATAATGAAATTTTATTATCTACATGTAAAGATGAAAATAGAAAGATAATTAAAAGTTCTGAATTAATAGAAATTATAGAAGCCAGAATAGAAGAAATTTTTTCTTTAATTAATAAAGATATTACAATGCAAGGTATAAAACAAAGAATCAATAATGTAATACTTACAGGACAAGGAATTACAAATATAAACAAAAGTGATGTTGCTGGTAAAATTGCATTAAATATACCAGTTAAAATTTCAACAGGAAGACTAATAAGTACAGTAAGACCAGAATATAGAACTGCATATGCACTTGTAAGATATATTTCATCAAGGGCATTTGCAAAAAATGTTTCAAGCAGTATAGAAACAAAGTCAAATGAAAATATATTACATTCAATATTAGAAAGAATTAAGGAATTCTTTTATTCATAATAAATTTGTTGTTAATTTAAAAATAAAACAGAACATAAGAGGTCAGGAATAAGAGGTCATAGTAGAAGTCGGAAATCCGATATCAAATATAAGACATCTGAATTTCGACAACTAATATAAAGGAGGAAAATATAATGTTTATGGATGGAAATGATGATAGCGCAATGCTAGATGGGACAGCAACAATTAAAGTAATAGGTATAGGAGGGGCAGGAAATAATGCTGTAAACAGAATGGTTGATTCTGGAATAAAAGGAGTTGAATTTATAGCAGTTAATACAGATAGACAAGCTTTATTACTATCAAAAGCACCTTCCAAAATACAAATAGGTGAAAAAATAACAAGAGGATTAGGTGCAGGTGCTAACCCAGATATAGGAGCGCAAGCAGCAGAAGAAAGTAAAACAGAAATTGCAGAAGCATTACGCGGAGCAGACATGGTATTTGTTACAGCCGGAATGGGTGGTGGAACGGGTACGGGTGCCGCACCTGTCATTGCCGGTATTGCCAAAGGGATGGGCATCCTTACCGTTGGCATCATCACCATACCTTTCTACTTCGAGAAGCGAAAGAAAATTGTCAAGGCTCTGCAGGGTGTAGAAGAAATGCGCAAGAACGTGGATGCCTTGCTTATCGTCAACAACGAGCGTCTCTGCGATGTTTATGCCGACTCCGAGATTACCGTAAAGGATGCCTTCAAACTGGCAGACAAGGTACTGAGCGATGCCACCAAGAGTATCTCGGAACTCATCACCGTGGAGGGAACCATCAATCTTGACTTCCGTGACATCGAGACTACCATCAAGAGCGGTGGCGGTGCTATCATGGCCATGGGTAGAGCCAGTGGTGAGGGAAGGGTTCAGAGTGCCATCAAGAATGCGTTAGACTCTCCTCTGCTCTATGGCAGCGACATCAGTAATGCCCAGCGCATCCTTTTCAATATCTACACTTCCAGCAAGCACCCAATCTTTGTTCGGGAAATGAGAGAAATTGACGCTTTCTTTGATGAATTGAATCCAGACATCAAGGTGATCTGGGGTCTCTCTGATGATGACAGCTTGGACGAGGATGCCAAAGTCACCATTCTTGCAACAGGTCTCAACAATGAGTTATCCGAGGAGGTAAAAGAAAGTTCCTCTACGTCAAAGGATGAAGAAGACTATCAAAGAATCATCGACAAACTCTATCATCCTATTCGAGACAACTTCCAGACGCATTCAGATAAAACTGAGCAAAAGCAAGAAACAGAACCTGCAGATGACAATAAGACTGATGATACAAAGAAGGTCGCCATGATTGCAGCTCAAGAAGGAGAGTCTGAAGAAGGGGCAACTAATGTTTTGAATGAGAACAACCCTCATAGCACAGAAGATTCAGGAAAGGTTTCTGTAGAATCGCCAGTTTCCAAGCCTAAGCCACTAACTTTGGGTAAAAAAATTAAAAACGGGCTTATAAAAATTGCAGAAGACTTGGATATCATCTCTTACGATGATGAGAACTACAAGTAGCTTCTTGAGAGACGAAGCTTCAAACCAAGAAGATGATAACGGCAGGCTTTGAAATCCCCACCGCTTAGGATTAATTCCAGCGATGGGGATTTTTTGTTCATTCATGCGGAAATATTAATTTAGGTGAATGGCTTCCGCATATCGGAAATCATTAAAAGAGATTAAGTTATATTATGTTTAAGGGTTCCGTATTTCAGAATTTGTTTCGAACTATTAACTTAAGGACTCTACAGGGAAAAACAGAACGCCATGAAAACATCCAATCCATTCTGATTAAAACTTACCTGTCATCTAAACGAGAATAACCTGAAAAAGTTAAGAAAAGATGGTCACAAGAAGCTATCATTTACACAGAATATGTTTAACCATGTAACCTCCATGCTGGTTGCAACTTTTTATCCCCGGTTTCATATATCCCAATTTTAAGGAGAGAGGTTTTTACTTTGCAAAATTACGATAAACGTAAACCTGCAAGTACCGCCTAAAGGCTATTTCTGTATTTTTTGTCTAAGCAGCCGATGGCTACCGAAAATAATACAGAAATTCCTTGCACCCTGTTTACTCTTATTTATCGTATTGACTTGCACGTAAAAAGCCTATCACCTTTTAATCTTCGGGATATGGGGAGAGGGAATAATATTTTTAAATTACTAGTTGCAGCAGGTCTGTCGTGGGTTCACACGGAAAACGAGTATTCATATGATGTTACTTTTTGTTCTTGGCGTTTCAGTTCTTGCAGTTGTTACAGCTTACTCTCCTGAGGAATGGAAAGACATAATAGATAGAGTTAATGAATGATTTTCTTTTCAAAAGTCGGATTTTATCATAGAATCTGACTTTTTTTGTGTTATTTCTCATGACTTCACGATTTTTTTTGTATTTTTGCCATATTAATAAACGAAAATCATAAAATGATGCATATGGAGACTATTATTTCAACGATTGTGATCATAGCTTGTATCTACTTCTTTTCTCGTAGAAAAACAAAGCCAACAGAACAAGGAGCAGCCGGCAGCACACAACCTGAGGCTTCTGCAGACATACTGCAAGAAGAAAAGCAGGCAGGACCTCCACGCACCAAGGATTTGTGCATAGAACTACTGAAGCAGTTAAACTGTAAGGCTGTTGTTGCAGAAGAGGACGAGAACCGCTTGTGTTTTCAGTATCAGGGAGAACTTTTCGTCATTGATACCAGCAACGAGAGTTTCTTCATTGATATTTGGGATCCAAGGTGGTATATTGTTCCATTGGATGATCTAGAACAAATGTCCAATGTACGTAAGGCAATTAACACAATCAACAACTATAGTGGAACAACCATTGTTTACTGCATAGAGGAAGAAGGACAGAAATTTGTTCTCCATTCCAAACGCCAGTGCATTCTGACCAAGGAAATCCCTCATGTGAAAGAATACCTAAGGGCGCTATTGAATGATTTTTTCACAGTTCATAACAGGCTGCGTGAAGAAATCGTTTCACAAAATACAGAGAACTAGCTTTCTACCTTATACCTTCTAGCCTAGGATCAAAACGTAGAAGAGTTCTCTGTTGCTGGAAGGTCTCAAGAAAGAAGAGAAGTGCTACACCAAAATATTTTGGGCAACACTTCTCTTTTTCCATCTATCACATAATGCAAAAGACAACTTCTCCCCTCTCTTCATTTTCACACTTAATTCTACAAAAAAGAAAAAGGGCATTTTTCTGCGATTTAAGACGTTGTTGCAATTTTACCGAGGAAAGTTTCATTGCAAATCATCCAAGAGCCTGGTCTCCCATACAAATCAAGAAAAAGAAGGCTTTCTCTTGATTTGCAGAACCCTGTACCTATCTCTTCTCATATCACCAAACTTGTCTTAGGGATTCTACAAGGCCATGAAGGCATTTATTTCCTTATAATTTTGTCGCAATAAACTTAAGAATGCATTTATGGAGTACAGAGGAAAATGTCCAGAACCAATACTACAGGAGAAGGAGAGATGAAAAATCTGTTAATTGTCACAAATCCCATACCTTTATAATTTTGTCGCAACAAATCTCCTAGAGTTTATAATAATGTCGCATGTGAGTTTATATTTTTGTCGCATCATCTTATAATTATGTCGCAGATAGCTAAAGGGAGATACTATAAATCAGTTAGTTACAGATACTGAAAAGAATAAGCCAAAAATAGGGATATAAAAAAGAGCAGACTGACAAGAGGACTTATAGTGGTGTTTCTTCCTCCGTTATGATGCAGAAAAAGGAAACTCCCAGCTTCATGGAGGGAAAGTTTTTGAAAGCCAGGCCTTATAAAGAAAGAACAGACTTTTTTGCGCGTTAAAATATGTATCTTTATGTTAGATAGTGTTATACCATGGGGCTATATTAAACATTCTCCATATAATGGTGCGACATTTTTATAAAGATACGAAATCGAAGCACAATCCTGAAGAATACTATTAATGGGAGATAATATACGGTAAGCAAAGCCATTTTGAAGACAAGACAAGTACTATTTGAACCTAACAATTCAAGTTCGTTTCACTAGAATAAACCTGCAAAAATGCAGATTATCAGATAGATATATAAATTATTTCTCATATTTTATTGGACAATGATCACTTTATCTTATTCTCTTCAAGAAAGCACATCTACCATAACAAACTATCTTATATGCAAAAATAGTTAATCCAGATTCATATTATACCCTTATAATTTTGTCGCAACAAACCACCTAAGATTTATAATTATGTCGCAGCTAGGTTTATATTTTTGTCGCATCATCTTATAATTATGTCGCAGGTAGCTAAAGGGAGATGTTATAAAACAGTTAGTTACAGATACTGAAAAGAATAAGCCAAAAATAGAGATATAAAAAAGAGCAGACTGACAAGAGGACTTATAGTGGTGTTTCTTCCTCCGTTATGATGCAGAAAAAGGAAACTCCCAGCTTCATGGAGGGAAAGTTTTTGAAAGCCAGGCCTTATAAAGAAAGAACAGACTTTTTTGCGCGTTAAAATATGTATCTTTATGTTAGATAGTGTTATATTTCTGTCTTCTTATTCTTTCTAATATAAGTCATAATCCTCATGCGTAACATGCAAATTCAGAGTTAACTGCTATTCCTGCCTAATTCAACCAATAATTATGTCGCGATTACATTTCTATAAATACTTATAACATATTGAAGCAAAAGACTTTATAGTATACCTTCCCTATGTTTTATTTACTCTGAACATACATCATACGACAGAATAATAAACCAATTGAACCTATTTGCGACAAAAATACAAAGAAGTCGTAATACGTTCTACTTTTATCTGATTTCCTTTATTTTTTTGTCGCAGGTATATTACATAGTAATCCCCTGCCCTATTTGGCATTTATATTTTTGTCGCAAGTTACTTTATTAAAATCATTCAATACACTGATAAACAAACAAATACAATCACGTTGCGACAAAATTATAATTATCTTATACTTCGAGTTTTGGTGTACATTGCGACAAAATTATAAAGTTAACTTCTATCATGGAATACTTCACCTATAGAATTAGATTTAGCTTATAATTTTGTCGCAGTAACATGGAATATTCATTAAAGCCTTTCTTCATCCATCTCCCTGAAAACAAGCTATACATTTAATAAAGTACTCTTTTTACAGCCTTTATTTATTAAGAATTCTCCATGATATGCCACATCATATGCGACACAATTATAGTTATTATGATTTTATTTGCGACATAATTATTAAATAGTCGTTTTAAAAACCATATTTTTTGTTTCTTTATAATTTTGTCGTAGCAAAGTACCAGTTAAAAAATTGATAATCATTCCTTTCTCAATATTATAATTTTGTCGCAGTAATGTTTTAACTATCAGAGATTCAAAAGTTTATAAATTATATCCCAATCCTTAAAACTCAAGCCCGGACAAAATTATAAACTTAGCGTGTTTTTGTCTTTAAATTCTGGCTTTTCTTACTATAAAAACTATTATCATTTATAATATTGTCGTAACAAGATAGTTAACTTATATTAAAGTATTACTTTAACGAAAACCAATAAATTAAGAAAATTCAACGAACAACAATATAATTATAAATGATAACAATAAAAGATTACTCAAAAGATAAGCTGTGAAATAACTTTGTTTACGACAACCTATATTATATTTATGTCGCAAACTAATTCAAAACCTTATTTTTATTTATAATTTTGTCGCATCCACTTCCGAATCTAATACCATGTTTTTTATGGTCAGACCTCAAATTGCCCTATTGATTTTCAATGAGTTATAGAATGACCTCCTGCTTTTTGAACTCATTATTTCTAGATTTTATAATTTTGTCTTGTCTTTTAGAGGTTAAAAAAATGTAATTTACGACTCTTTTAAGAGGATTGTCGCAGAAATTATGTATTTTTGTGCCCAAAATCAAAATTAAAATCATACAGCTATGGCTAAAGCGAAGAAAAAGGAAGATATTGAGGAAGTCGTTGCAGAGGTAATACCTTCTGGCGATGAAGGAGGCAAGGTTACTAAGAAGAAACCTGGGCGTCCTAAGAAAGTTGATGGATTGATTCTGGCAGAAAATCCACACTATTTTATTTCTCAGCCAAACGATGTAACTCAGGCAATCAGCAATCTTTCTGCAGTTGAGAGAAATTGTTGGTTGCAGATTCTTCGTGGTATACAGAAGAACAAGGATCTTCCAGATGGACATCCAGAGAAGTATCAGCTTACCTTGACTCGTAGCCAGCTTCTTGAATGTGTGTCCGGCCATAGCTCAAACCTGGATTATGCCTTCAATGCATTAAAGAATATCACTGATTCAAAGAAGGTCTTTCATTCCAAAGACGGTCACCGCATCTATGCTGGTTTATTGTCGTATGTGGATGAGCACCCTGATCAGGAGACCTACACTGTGGGTGTTACTCCAGTACTCCTCCCCTACTTCACCAACCTCTCATCTGAATTTACTGTCTTTGACATGTATATCGAGATGAGCTTCAAGAGTGTGTACTCACAACGCTTCTATGAATTCTGCTGTCAGTACCGCAACAAGGAAGACAAGATCTTCTTCATGACCGTTCATGATATCAAGAAGATGTTCAACCTTCTAGAAATTAAGGATGAAAAGGGCAACATTATCCAGAAAGAACAGTATAAAAACGGTTCTGATTTCAAGAAGCGAGTGCTTGACAAAGCTAAGAACGACATCAGGAAACTCTACGAAAAGGGACTTTGTGACGTTTGTTTTGATTATAAGGTTAAGAGCAAGAACTCCAGGGGTGCTGTTACTGCCTACTATTTTATCATTGAAACAAATGGTAATACAGCAAGACTTGGTGCTAAGAAGCCGGTTACACCAACACAGATCAAGATTCTGTCTGAAGGTTATGGTGCAAAACTGACCAAGATCATCACCCAAATCAACACCTTCCTTCGTGCACATTTCAGAGTTGAGCAGTCCAACTATTATATCACTGCCATCAGCAAATCTGTTTCTACAGTTGACTCGCAGTCAGAAAGAATTGAAATTCTAGAGAAAATTGCCAAGCAGCTGAAGAAAATAGCCTTGAGATATAGTAAAGATGATTTTGATACTAACGAGAGAAAAATCTGTGGTTCAGTATGCAAGATGCTCTATGAAGATTATGGAGTTCCATATATGAATGGAAAGCCAGGTAAGGGAGTACAAGGTAGACTGTTTGACGATTAATACATAAGATTATGGTGAAAATAATATCTAGTTTCAATTCATCCATTCCATCTGTGCGCAAAGTGAAGAATTGGTTGCAAACTGACCCACATCACATTTGGCATGGTAGAGATAGGTTGGTTGTATTCTTCATCCTGGCTGGTGATGAAGCTGCCACTGCATTCATTCCGCTAGAAGAAGTTGACTTCTCGGAACAGGATGAAGGGCTGAGAATGATTTTGGAATCTACTCATCATGAGGAAATGGAGAAAAGGAATTATTATCAGCAAGTGTATTTCAAGCTCAATGCTCATCTCGACGCTCTGGATGACCTGAACCTTCAGCTTACCTCTACTTCTAAAGATGAGGATTTAGACTATTATAATCAAATTGTTGATAGCATCCATGAGCAGCATGAGAAGTTGATGAATTTTATCAATGATGTTTTTGTATGGAGAGACAGGAAGGATATGGGAGCCTATCTTGGTGAGATCCCATCTATTGAAATCTCTGAGGAAGAATAGTATATACGGGGCATGTCTTCAGCAAGGCATGCCCTTTCTCGTTGCATTTTTGCCCTCTCCCCTACCCTATCCTCGTAACATGTTTCCAGAATTTTACTTTGCCTCCCACTTGCATTAATACATGTTTTTTGCCATCTATATCATTCTTGATTGAACGCTATCATTAAATGTTTGGATGTTTGAAAGTTTGTAAGCACACGTACATGTAGGTTAGTTTACTTGATTGTTATATAATGTAAATTGCTGATCTATAGATTTATATCTAATTTACATGTTTGCAAACATGTTTGAAAACAAATAAAGTGTTCGCTATACCTGATTATTTTCTGTATTTTAGAATCCTTTTTGTACAGAGCATATGAATTAGTTTCTCCCCTACCCTACATTCTGATAGTATTCTCTACGTGGGGATAGTAAACCTATATAGTTACCATGAGAATGGAATCGTCTGTTGAAAACTTCATAAAAGTAGCGAGGCTAGACTTTAGATTAAGAATGGGGTAGATCAACTTTAGTAGTTAGCAACATATGATGACTGAAGTAATGATACAGGATATGGAGGATGCTGCAGCCTGGTTATCGACTCTTCATGGTGAGGAGGTAATGCAAGAAGCCGCTATTCCAAAGAAGATAGTTGCAGAGTACTTTTTCTTGTGGCGGAACTGCAGCGTTATATAATCCAACTGTAGAATGGTTATAAAAGCTAGGCGACATGGCTTATTGTGAAGGCTCTGTTTATAGAAATTCTGGTTTTTCGTAAGAAACTCCTTCTGGAAACTTCTATTGGGAACTATTGCCATGAAAGTTCATGATTGAAGATATAAGTGGCTACATAGATGATTTGTGTCTACCGTAACACGAATTTGGGGGGTGTAATTTAAACTGTGTCAAGGCTTGTTCTTAACTTTCATTCCCACTCC
>ENA-OOSI01000082-OOSI01000082.1-human-gut-metagenome-genome-assembly--contig:-NODE-82-length-29319-cov-2.575519_pt1 | contig 29319 bp, 32 predicted proteins | sample MGYA00241171_ERZ501200 | MGnify/ENA primary metagenome ERZ501200 (study PRJEB25962, sample SAMEA2042554) | human gut metagenome | biome: human gut; feature: human-associated habitat; material: faeces...
ATATATAAAAATTTTTAATATTTTACTTGATTATTTATGTTTATTATATCATATCATTTAATTTTTAGCAAGTTATAGAGTAGAGAAAACCCTTTCATTTGCTTTTTTTAAAAAAATGGCTCTGTAAAAAACAGAGTCATTATCTTATGCACCCCAAATTATCTTGTCAGTTGTTGTCCATAAATCGTGCCAACCACTTGGCTTTGAAGTTGCTTCGCATTTAATTGTTAGATTAGTACAACCCATAAATGCAGCTTCATCAATAACATTTACAGTTTTTGGTATATATATATCTGCTAGCGAACTACAATTATAAAAAGCATATTTACTTATTTTTGTAATTGTTTTAGAAAGATCAATACTTGTTAAAGACTCACAATTATAGAAAGCCTCCATACCAATAAGTGTTATACCACTCTTAAATGTAATATTTTCAATATTGCGGCATTCATAAAAAGCACCATTTCCTATAACCATTTGCTTTCTTACAATAACTTCCTTTAGCGTTGCAGGAATGTATCGAGCTTGATTTTTATATATATCAACATCAAACATATACCCTAGATAAGCTTCATTTACTTGTCTTATTTGACTCGATAAGAAAGGAACATCTAGTTTGGTAAGTGCGGCACAACCACTAAATATACCTCTTCCAATATATGTTGCATTATCGCCAATATAACCTACTTTTAGTTTTGCACAGCCATAAAAAGCATAAACACCATAATATTGAATACCTTCTCCTAACGAAACTGTTACCAAGTTTTCACATCCTTTAAAGGCCATATCTCCAAGATATACCAATTTATTAGATGCGATTACTTTTTCAAGACTAGTACAACCAGCAAATGCACCCCCAACAATGCCTACTGTTGTAGATTTTAGTGATGCCATAGTGATTTTTTTATTTCGTGCTTTGATTACCCAATTACCAAGATAATCTATTTCAACACTAGAACTATCATATTTTAATGCTGGACATCCATCAAAAGCACTATCACCTATTTTTGTCACACTATCAGGAATGTTTACATTTTCTAATATTGGGCTATTTTCAAAACAAGATCTACCGATTTCTTCTACGCCATATGCAAGATTAATACCTGTTAGATATTTGTTTTCAGCAAAGGCGAGTGCTCCAATTTTCTTAACATTACTAGGAATATCTACTACCCCAGAAATATTAGAATTTGTAAAGGCATAGTCGTCTATTAGTGTTAAGTTTTTAGCAGCATCTAGATTAATTGTTAATTTAACTTGAGATTTTTCAGTAATAGGTTTATAGAAAGCCTGTTTTCCTATGCTTGTTAGCGTACTACACAGCTGAACTTTATTGAGAAAATAACAATAGCCAAAAGCATTTTCCCCAATCGCCGTTATACCTTCATTTAAAGTAACTTTTTCTAAATAGTCACAATGATAAAAACATCCTTTAGGTATCACTAACCCCTTATTATTTTTTTCGAAAATTACTTCTTTTAGGCTAGCACATCTTGTAAAGGCGTATTCACCAATTTCTTCAACATCAGAATCAATGCTTATTTTTGTTAAGGATCCACATCTCTCAAAAGCATGTTCACCAATATAACCATCGATATTGTTGATGTCAAGTTCACTGAGAAGTAAACAATTATAGAACGCATATGGCTCTATATATTTTATTTCACTAGTATACGTTACTTTTTTTAAGGTATTACAATTGTAAAATGCCCCATAAGTAATTTTGTTTCCTTTGGTCACTTCTAACTCTTGAAGAGCAGGTGGAATGCTGTAGGTAAATTCTAGCGGTGAACTATCGCTATCTTCACCAAATACTTGAACTAACTCAGCCATTCCCGGAGCATTTTCATTACCAAATAGGTATCCAACTAATCCTTCATCTCTTTTACTATCGATACTTTTACCTATAAATGGTACAGACATTTTTTCAAGCAAACGACATCCGCTGAAAATAGATGACCCCATACTTTCAACACTACTTGGAATTTTAACTTCATTCAAAGCTGTACAATTTTTAAAAGCAAAATCGCTTATTTCTTTTACACCTTCTGCAATATCAATATTGACAAGTGTTTTGGCATTTTCAAAAGCTTTCGCACCGATGATTTCTACCGTTTTAGGAATATGAACTACTAATATTCCTGTATCTTTAAAGGCTTCTTTCGCAATCCCTACTACCTTTTTACCTTTATAACTTTCTGGTATTGTCACTTTCTTTTCATCTTTTGATTTTAATCCTGTTACAACGTAACCATTTCTTGCTTCGTCAAACCCGTATTCTAAAGCTGTAGCCTCTTTATCTTTGCAGCCAGCTATAAAAAACATACAAGCTACTATTAATAAAATTAATTTTATATTCTTTTTCATATACTACCCCTTCTATTAAGATTACTATAATTATATCAAATTATTACGTTTTAGTCAAGTTTAGGGTTTATATCATTGTTATATATCTATCTTCATTCCGCATTTTACTTGAATTATTTTTTCACCTAATTCTTTTTTCAATATTTTATAAGCTTTCTCTTTAGTGCAGTGTCCTGTATATATATAATCAACATCTAATTCTTTTATTCTATCAGCTAGTGCCATATCATACTTTTTACTCTTTCCTGCTAAGTGGAGTCCTCCTACCATCATATATATTTTTTTATTAGGAAATGCTTTTTTTACTTCTTTTAATATTTCATCTATCCCAATGTGAGAACAACTATTAAGAACAACCAATCCTTTCATAGTATCGATGATTAAATTCTGTTCATGAGAAAAATCATCATAAACATATTTGTTATTAACTTTTTTTAAAAGAAGTTTATTTTTATAATCTCTTTTTAAATGTTCCATTATATATATGTTATCAGTTAATTCATACAAACCATTCACATATACTATTCTATCTTTATAATTATCTAAAATGTTTTGGGGTATTCCTACATTGAATTTCAGAAAACCTATTTTACAATAACATTGCGATGTGGAATTTTTACTGATATATAGTTTAGCTTTAGAATTTACTTTAAAAAAGGAATCATATCCTCCTGAGTGATCAATGTGACTATGTGATAAAACCGCATAATCAACATCACTGATATCTATTCCTAACTTATTGGCATTTATTAAATACCTATTTGACGCGCCTGTGTCTAGGAGAATCTTTTTATTACCTTTTTCAATATAAACACAAAATCCCCATTCTGATACTAAACCTCTATCCTTTTTATTATCAATTAATATTCTTATTCCCATTTTTTTACCTCATTTTTCTTAAATAAAAAACCATTCTTAAAGAATGGTTTTTACTAAAACTATCTACGTTCTTTAATACGAGCAGCTTTTGCAGAAAGTGTACGAATATAATGTAATTTCGCACGACGAACTTTACCATGACGTAAAACTTCGATTTTGGCAACCATTGGTGAATGAACTGGGAAAGTTCTTTCAACACCAACGCCGTAAGACATTTTACGAACTGTGTAAGTTTCGCTGATGCCGCCTCCACGACGAGCAATTACTAAACCTTCGAAAATTTGGATTCTTTCGCGGTCACCTTCCTTGATTCTAACGTGTACTTTAACGTTATCACCAGGTCTAAATGCAGGTACATCACTCTTGAGATAAGGGGCTGTAATAGCATTAATTAATTGTTGACTCATAATTTTAACACTCCTTGTTTTTATTTATTCATAACTATCATGATAATAGCAGCGGAATAGAACATTATTATTATACCACTTTTCATATATTATTTCAACTAATATATTTTATTATTTTTCTATTTGCTAAAAATTTAAAAATGTAATATAATATTACATATGAAAAGGAGACTATTATGGCAATCGAAATTGGAAATATTAATCAATTGACAGTTAAAAAGCAAACTGATATTAGTTATACATTAACTGATGGCGAACAAGATATATTCTTGCATTTTAACCAAACTAAAAAAGAACTATCAATTGGAGAAAAAGTAAACGCCTTTTTATATTTTGATCAAAAGAAACGCCTTTGTGCAACTTTAGAGACTCCAAGTGTAACTACTACTCATTATGGAAATGCCGAAGTAGTTGACATTCATGAAAATCTAGGAGTGTTTATTAATATAGGTATAGCCAAAGATATTCTACTTTCAAATGATTTTCTACCAAAAAACATCCACCTTTGGCCTAATAAAGGCGAGATTATCCCAGTTATTTTAAAAGTTAAAAGCAATCAACTTGTCGCTCATTTTGTAACTAAAGAAGATAAAATCACAAAAGATTTAACATATGAAAAAAATGATTCTGGTGATGGTGTTATCACGAAAATAACTCTTGAAGGTATTACTATTTTCGATTATCACGGCAACTTTATTTATGTTTATAAATCATTATTGCGTGGGCCTCATCACTTAGGAGAAAAAATTTCGTTTGTTATTTCTAATAAAACTGAGCATAACGATTATAATGCCACCACAATTAAAAACAAAGAAATCACGATGATTGATGATAGTGAGGTCATCCTAAATTATTTAAGAATGAGGGGCGGTATTCTTATGCTAGGTAATAAGAGTAGCGCGGATGATATTTATAAATTATTAAAACTCAGCAAAAGTGCCTTTAAAAGAGCCGTTGGTGCTCTTTATAAAAAACGTTTAATCACAATATACGATGATAAAATCGTCTTAATAGAAGAATAAAGTCTAGAAATTATTTCTAGACTTTATTTTTTATATTTAAAAACAAATTCACTAGGACCTTCTAAACATATATCATCATCGTTTATTTTAATGGTAAGAGTTCCAAGTTCTAAAAGAACTTTTACTATACTTTTAGTATATCCTAACTTATAACATACATACGCACTAGCGCTAGCGCCAGTTCCACAAGCCTTGGTTAAGCCAACACCTCGTTCATATGTTCTAATAACTATTTCATTTTCATTTATAACTTTTACAAAATCTACATTAGTTCCACGTTTAAATGTGGGGTCGTTTGATACTTTTTTACCAAGGCTTTCAATATCATCAAATGTATCTTTAAAGATAATAGAATGATGAGTTCCAACAAAACAGTTATATACTTTTTCTTTATCTAAGGCCAAGGGGAAGATTTCTTCTTCGTCAATATTCATAAGCTCATTAGATATTCCTATTTTGCCAAACTGGATGGATGAAATAAATGGGTTAAAACTTATGATATTAACAACTTCTTTTGCATTTTCTGTCAACACTATAAATGGGGTATTAAGCTTCATCATATATATATTTTCATCATAACAATAATTCAGAAAACATCTTATACCATTGCCACACATCGGTGCTATCGTCCCATCACTATTATAAATTCTCATTTTTAAAGGATCTTTATATACGACAATAAAGCCATCAGCCCCTACGCCAGTATAGCGATTAGTAATATCTTTAACAAGACTTTCAATATCTTTTATATCTTTGATATTATCAAAAGCTGTAATAATAAAATCGTTACCACAACCGTGATACTTTGAAAAGGGAAAACTATAATTAGCCATTTTTTCTTTCTTTTAATAATACTTCTAATTCGTCAACTAATTCTTCCATTCTTTCTACTACAGCCAAGAAAGCATCGGTTTTAGTAAAGTCTACACCTGCTTCTTTTGTTTGATCAACAGGATATTTAGAACCACCTGATTTTAATAAATTAACATAATTTTCAAAAGCATTTGGAACATTTTCTTTTACGTTTTTGTATAGTTTGAAACTTGCAGCAAAGCTTGTTGCGTATTGGTATACATAAAATGGTGTATAAAATAAATGAGGAATATAAGCCCATACAAATTGTTTATATTTTTCTTTAACTATATTCATTCCATAGTATTTCTTATAAAGTTTTATCATAATGTTTGACAATACTTCGTGATTAATTGGTTGATTTTCTTCAGCAAGTTTACTTACTTGAAGTTCATAATCAGCAAATAATGTTTGACGATAGAATGTTGATACAATTTCATCTATTGCCTTTTGAAGAAGCATAATTTTTTCATCTATTGTAGCATCACTTGATTTCATAAAATAATCTAACAATAAATGTTCATTGAATGTTGAAGCAATCTCGGCGACAAAAATCGTATAATCTTGAAGCATTGTTGGTTGAGTTTCAGCCGCATACATTGAGTGGATTGAGTGACCTGCTTCGTGAGCTACTGTAAATACATCATCTAAAGTATTATTATAGTTTAATAGAATAAATGGATGAAGGTTTGGCATGCTTGAAGAATATGCCCCAGTTCTTTTTCCAGATTGTTCATATACATCTACGAAACCATCAGCAAGTACTTCGTGAGCTTTATTTTGAAAATCTACTGGTGTTGACTTGATAGCTTCAAAGAAAATAGCTTTTGCATCATCATAAGAATATTTCTTATTCGATGTTGCAAGTTCTAAGAAACGGTCATATGAACAATAATTACTAATACCTAGATATTCCTTACGAAGTTTTATATACTTTTTGAGCGCACTATTTTTGGTGCTTGCTACTTTAACAAGATTAGTATAAACTTCCGTTGGAATATTATTTTTAAACAAATAACTATCTAAAATGCTCGGATAATTTCTTGATTCACTAGTCGCTTTAGCACCTTTCATTACTTCTTCATAAATGCCAGCATAAGTGTTCTTATGATCATCATAATATTTATAAAGCGCCTCAAAAATCTTTTTGCGGTCTTTAGCATTAGAAGCTTCTGTAATAAGTGAACGCCAATTTCCTTGCGTTACCATTACTTTTTTACCTTGAAGTTTAATCTCTTTCGGTGTACCATCAGCCACACTAAGCATACTATACAAATCGCCTCCTGCACCAACCAAAGGATTAAAGTTAGCAAGAAGTTTTTCTTTTGCAGCATCCAAAACGTGTTCATTAGATCTAAATAGTTTTTCCAATTGGAATTTAAATTGTGATAATTCTGAATTTTTATTAACCATTTCCATCACTTTGTCATATCCAATCGCAAGAATTTCAGGTTCTTCAAACGAAGTAACTGATGCAAATTGATCAAGAAGCATTCCGCACTTCTGAATGTCGGCTGATGCCGCAACATCTTTTTTATTTAAATCACTTTTTAAACTAGCATATTGATATACACGACACAATTTTTCTTCAAACTCTTCTGTAAGCAAGAAAAAAGATTTAAAATTTTCTTCATTTTCAAGTTTTCCTTGATATTCTGCAAAACGTTTTAAATATGGTAATAATTCTTCAAACGCTTTATTATAAGCTTCTTGGCTTTCAAATAAATAAGTTAAATTCCATTTCATATTTTCACCTCATATATGATATTTTTTCCATTATAACATTAAATATTAGTTTTTTCAAGATATTAGATATAAAAACGTGACACACAAAAAAAAGCTATTCAACTATAGGATAAATTAAAATAACCTATAGAAAAATAGCTTTTTATTTAACAATCACATCCTTCAAGACCCTTTCCTTCAACAAATCTTGAAGTATATTCCTTAGAGGCTCTCAACACTTCATATCCTAAAGTGTAGCCGTATATTTCTTTGTATCCTGCTTCTTTTAAAATACTCATAACATCTTTAACCGAGCCTTCGCCATTGTCGAATAAAAATACAGTATAATTTGTATTGTATCTAGTTGTAAACCAATAGAGAAATTCTTCTTTAGAGCCCTTTAAATAATTATAATTCACTGCCCCATTAAAATGATATGTTGCATAATCTTTACCAGTTTCTTCAGTAGAACCTGTTTCTCTTAAATCTAAGTAAACTGTTTGTTTTCTTTTTTCAGGACTAATATCGTATTTTTCAAGCTTTTCACAAAAGGCTTTATCGTTATCGTATAATTTTGTTTTATCACATGACGCAAGGGCAAAAGCAGTAAACAAAAGTACACTCAACATCATTATTTTTTTAATTACTTTCATTTTTGTTTTCACCTCTTTTTATTTCTTCTATTACTTCTTGTAACAATTTTTGATCAGCAGGAGTTAGATTAACTTCCTTTAGTAAATCTGGTCTTTTTAAATATGTTTTTTTAAGTGATTCTTTCAAACGCCATTTACTTATATTTAAATGATGTCCTGATAATAACACTTCAGGAACTTCGTACCCATCATATGTTTTTGGTCTTGTGTATTGAGGGTATTCAAGTAACCCATTATTAAATGTTTCACATTCAGTAGAATCTGTACTAATGACACCTTCAACTAACCTGCTAACCGCATCAATTATTATCATTGCGGGAGTTTCACCACCAGTTAAAACATAATCGCCTATAGATATTTCTTCATCGATATAATTTTCAATTCTTGCATCGATACCTTCATAGTGTCCACATATTATTACAATATGACTTTCTTTAGATAATTCTTCAGCCTTTCTTTGCGTAAACGTTGTTCCACTAGGGGAAGTAAGTAAAACCTTCGCGGAAGATAAGTTTTCAATTGTTTGAAGAGCGAGGTGAATTGGTTCAACGCTAATTAACATCCCTGCTCCACCACCATAAGCATAATCATCTACAGTATGATGTTTATTCGTTGAATATAAACGAAAATCAATTAGGTTTACTTTGATTAAACCATTCTGGATAGCCCTTTTTAAAATTGAAGAATTGAGCATCCCCGAAAACATTTCTGGAAATAACGTTAAAATATCAAATGTTATCATTTATTATACCACTCTATTTCTTTGACTATAATAATTCTATCATTAACTTCTGTAACCAAATCATCAACAAAAGGTATTAATGTTCGCTTTTGTTTTTCATCTATTACTTCTAATACATCACTAGAAGTTAACTCTATTATGTCATTTACTTTTCCTAAGTATTCGTTTTTTTCATTATATACTTCTAACCCTATTAAATCATCACAATAGTATTCATTTTCTTCTAAATCATTTAAAAGGAGTCTATCTACATAAAGTTCTCTTCCCAAAAAGTCTCCTATTAGATTTATATCATATATATCATTAAGGGTGATTAATGCATTTCCTTTATGAAAACGTGCTGAGGTTATAGTTACTTCTTCATATTTTTCCTGCTTTTTCAAATAAAGGATATTACCTTTACAAAACCTTTTTTCTTTTGATGAAGTAATAACTGCTACTTTCATTTCTCCCTTAATACCAAAGGGTGCCATAATTTTTCCTACTAATAAGTATTCATGTTCATTACTACTTTTCATCGCTTTTCACGCTTTCTTCATCTATTGTTTTAGTTTGAACTTTAGTTTGAACTTTAGTTTTGTCTTTAGTCTTTGTTTTTGTTATTCTTAAAGAATTTAAAATTGCAAGAAGAGTAACTCCAACATCAGAGAATATCGCTAACCAAATATTTACTTCTATGTCTAACATTACTAGTAACAATACTAATAGTTTTATAGATAATGAAAAGAAGATATTTTCCATAACGAGTATTTTTGTTTTTTTAGCAATCTTTATAGCTTGAGGAACTTTATTAAGATTATCGCTAATAATTACAACATCAGCTATCGCGATAGCTCCTTCACTCCCACTAGATCCCATCGCTATTCCAACATCAGCATTACTAATTACGGGAGCATCATTGATACCATCACCAATATATATTATGTGTTCTTTCTTATTTTCAATAGCACCTTTTAATTCTTGGAGTTTTTCTACTTTATCATTTGGTAATAACTCGCAATATGCTTCATCAATTTTTAATTCATTCGCTACTATATCTACCATTCCTTTAGCGTCACCTGTTAAAATTGCAATTTTTCTAACTCCTAAATCCCTTAGTTCACCTATAGCCTCTGTGGCTTCTTCTCTAATACCATCACCTATAACTATATATCCTAAGTATTTTTTTTCTTTTAAAACAGCTAATACTAATCCTATTTCTTCTTTAAACTCTACTTCTATTTTGTTTTCATCTAAATATCGTTTATTACATACGATAACCTTCGAACCATTAATATAGGCTCTCACGCCATAACCAGGCACTTGAACAAAGTCCTGTATTATGTCAGGAAATATATTATTAGCACCATATTCTTCAACAATACTTTTTCCAATTGGATGATTAGAATTATACTCAACATATGCTGCAAGGGAAAGAATTTCTGATTCTTTGACATCAGGAGTTGCAGAAACTATTTTTTGTACCCTAAATTCTCCTTTTGTAAGCGTTCCGGTTTTATCAAAAACAACTGTATTAACATTATTAAGAGCTTCTAAATAATTGCTTCCTTTTATTAAAATACCATTTTTACTAGAAACACCTATACCACCAAAATATGTTAAAGGAATCGATATTACTAACGCACAAGGGCAACTAATAACAAGAAAAACCATCGCATGATATATAGATCCATGACCTGAAAAGAATAATTCTAGAATAGAATCAGTACTTCCTAAGATAAATTTTTTAAAAAATGGTGAAATCATAATGTAAAGAACAGCCAACGCTACGACTAATGGTGTATACCATTTAGAGAATTTTGTGATAAAGTTTTCAGTTTTAGCTTTTGAAGCACTAGCGTTTTCTACCATGTCTAATATTTTGGTCATGGTTGAATCGCTATACGCTTTTTGAACTTTAATTTCAACAACGTTTCCTAAATTAATACTACCTGATAATACTTCATCCCCAACTTTTACGTTACGATAAAGTGCTTCTCCTGTTAAGGCTTTAGTATCTAAGTAAGTTTTACCTTCTAGTATTACACCATCTAATGGGATCATATCCCCATTTCGAACTACTATTACATCTCCCGGCATAACACTTTCGATTTCAACATCAATTTCTTCACCATTAACTTTCAAGTGAGCTGTACTTGCTTTATACATCAATAAATCGGATATCGATTTGCGGGAATAGTTTACGGCCTTTTCTTGTAGGAGTTCACCTACTTGATAAAGAAGCATAACAATAACTGCTTCTATATAGTGTCTTGTGATGATAGCGCCAATCGAAGCGATTGTCATGAGAAAATTCTCATCAAGAAAGTGACAACGGATAATGTTTTTAAAAAATTGCCAAAGCACCTGATATCCAACTGCCACATATGCAAGGCCTAAAAAGATAAGTACAAATACATTGGGAATTTCGTCACTATGCTTAAATAATCCCCAAAAACTTTCGTGACTAGTGAAACCATAAATAATCATCGCCGTTAAAAGAAAGATTATTCCTAAAGCAAATATAGCTATTTTCCAACTTTTTAATTGGAATTTTTCTTCAGTCGCATCACGTTTTCTTGTTTTAACATCCATTACTATTATTTTAGGATCTACTATATGAGCAACATCAGATACTCTTTCAATTATATTATCAACTAAAGCTTTGTCAGTCGTTTCAATAATAAAACGTTCTGTTGAGAAGTCAACCATCAATTGGGTATAATCAAAAGTTTTTTTAGCGATCGACTCGATGCGTTGAGCACAATGGCCACAATCAAGACCTTTTAATTTTAGGACCTTTCTATAACTTTCTTTGTATTCGAGTTTACTTAAAGTAGCGTTTTTTTCATGTTTTTGAACTGCTTTTAAAACTTTATCCATTACATCTTTTTCGCTATCATATTCTAAGTGTAAAATACCTTTTGTTTTATCAATACTATAATTAATAACTCCGTCTATTTTAGCAATATCACTTATAATACGGCGATAGTTTTTATTTTTTTGAACCTTTTCTATTATGAAACTATTATTTATTTTCGCCATATTCTTCTCCTTTATGATTAATATGTGCTATTCCCATTTCTATTATTTGATATATATGTTCATCGTTAATGCTGTAAATTACACTTTTACCATTTTTCTTGCTTTTTGTAATTCCTGCATCTCTTAAAACTCTTAGTTGGTGCGATACAAGCGATTGAGATAAACATAACCTATCTGAAATTGTGCCAACATTTTGGTCACCATTAAGTAAAAAAAGTACAATTGATAATCTATTTTGGTCACCTAATACAGAAAACATGTTAGATAACTTACTAATATCATTTATATTAAATGGTTGCATATTTCACCTCGTATTATGAATATATGAACATATATTCATATTTTCAATTAATATTATACTCATAATAAGCTATTTGTCAAATATTTATTTCCACATTACAAAATAAAAGTTTGTAATTTGTATAATGCAAACTACAAACTTTTTATTTCATTATTTTGCTTGTGCTTCGTTAGTTTCAAAATCAATCTCTAAATGTTTCTTTTCACGAGCAGCTGCAACATAAGCTAATGTTCTTATCGCATTAGCTACGCGCCCTTTTTTACCAATTACACGTCCTAAATCATCAGGGTGAACGGAAACTTTTAAACTAACAACATCATCTTTTTCACTTAGTTTTTCAACTTTAACTTCTTCGGGATGTGTTGTAAGGGGTTTGATTAATTCTGAAACCAATTGTTCATAATTAACAACACCCATACTGTTCACCTAATTAATTCTTTTTGCTTTCTAAAAACTTAACAATAAGTCCTTCTTTAGAAAGAAGTGATTTAACAGTATCGGTTGGTTTAGCACCATTGTTTAACCATTTCATTACTTTTTCTTCATCAAATTTTACTGTAGCAGGTGAAGTAAGTGGATTGTATGTTCCAACTATTTCAATAAAACGACCATCACGAGGATTGTGTGAATCTGTTGCTACGATACGGTAGAAAGGTTTTTTCTTTGTACCAAATCTTTGTGATCTTAATTTAACCATAATATAATATCTCCTTTTTGTTATTTATCTTTCAACCTGTTATATTATATCACAGTCTTCAGTATGTGTCAAGTAAAACTACTTAACATTTATTGAGAATTTAAATATTTTATCATACCATTGATGAATTCAATTTGCTTTCTCAAATTTTCTACTTTGTCCGACACAGTTAATTTTAATTTTACTTTCACTTCTTTTTCAAAATCTTTATATGATTCAGGATATCTATTTAAAGCGATATACCATTTAGGATGATATCTTAAATACTCTAAGTACACGGGATTTTGATAAAGTTTAGAAGTAATTTCTTCAATCATTAATCCCACCAACTATTATAATTTGCATTGTATAATCCACTAGCACCACTTTGACCAAATCCTTGAGTTATTTGTAGAACCTTTTGAACAGTGTTAAGCGTTTTAGAAATAGAATCAGGGTTTATTTTTTTTACATACCCCATGATAGTCTTCATTCCATCACTACTTAAAAAATCTATTCCTGGTTTTTTCACTTCACTGTTAGTGGTAACGCTGTCTTTAAAAGGAACCCATTGTTCATCTTCTTCACCTAAGATAACCCAATCCTCATAAATACTCTGCCATGTTCTTTTACCTGAATGCACTTCTTCTTTTACTTTGGGATACTTCGCAACAAAACTACGGAATTCTTCCATTCTACTTGCCATAATGTCACCTCAGTATTAATATATTAAAAAAAATATTTTTGGTGCAAAGTAGTAACACTTTTTATAATTAACCATATTTTAAGGTGAGGAGGAAAATAAATGTTAAACTTTTTTAAACGTATGATGCCATCAAACAACCAATTTGCTGCTTACCCTAGTAACAATCCTAACCCATATATGGCATATCAGAATACTCCAAATACTTATGGATATTCTAATAATCCTAATACATATCAATATCCTAACAATCCTGGAAGTTATGATATGTCTAGATTGGAAACAGAAATTAATGAACTTAAAAGACAAAATGGAGAGCTTACCAAACGGGTTGTAAGACTTGAGAATTATTTAGGTATCAGAAGTGATACAGGAAATAATTTTGAGAAATTATACTAGGTTTAAACACAAACAAAAATAATTACTCTTCATAACATAAAGTAAGTCAAGATAGATAAGGAGGGAAATTATGTATCAACCTAATTATGGCTACGGATGCTGCACAGCTCCTACAAACAATTGTTGTGGTTCTAGTTTTGGCGGATATGGATATGCATTAATTCTTGTATTATTCATTTTATTAGTCATCATCGGCACTGCTAGATGGTAGTAATTATCTAAAAGGATGATAAAAGGAAGTTTTCTTCCTTTTATCCTTTTTATTTTAACATTTTCTTAACTTGCATTTATTAGTTTTTTTTGTTATAATATATATGATTTCTTAACGAAAGGATTTCTAACTATGATTTTAATGAAAGACATTATCCGTGAAGGTAATCCATTATTACATGAGAAAGCTGTTGATGTTAAAATTCCTCTTTCAAAAGAAGATGAACAAACACTCCTTTCTATGATTGAATATATTTTTAACTCTATCGATGAAGATGTTGCAGAAAAGTACAAGTTGCGCCCAGCGGTAGGTATCGCTGCTCCTCAAATTGGTATTTTAAAAAAAATGATTGTTATTTTATGTTATGATGAAGATGGCAATGAACATTTTTACCCTCTAGTTAACCCTAAAATATTATCATACTCAGATGAATTAATATATCTAAAAGGAGGGGAGGGCTGCCTTTCTGTTGATAGAGAAGTAAGAGGTCTCGTTCATAGACCAAGAAGAGTTACAGTAAGAGCTTATGTTTATTGTGATGGTGAACTAGTGTTAAAAACTTTTAAACTTAAAAACTATGTGGCTTTAGTATTTTCACATGAATATGATCATTTACAAGGCATTCTTTTTCCAGATAGAATTAACAAAGAAAAGCCATTCTTTGTTCCTGAAAATTCCGTTCCAGTTATTTTTAAAGAGGAGGAAGAAACAAATGAAGAAAAGAATTAGTATCTTTTTTATATTTTTAGGAATGCTTTGTCTACTTGCAAGTTGCTCAATGAACGAAAATTATGCAGCCAAGATTAGAAAAGCAAACGAAAAGAATACTCCTTACAGCTATGCTGAAGTAATTAAGAAACTAGGCGATCCTACTGAACATCGTACTTCTAGCGGTACTAAAACTTACCCATTCAATACCGATAACTTTACAGGCTTTGCGGTATGGTATGTTGGTTATAACAGCGAAGAAGAATATAATGAAGCTTATAATGCTGGCAAAAAAGTTAAATCAATGCTTATTACTTTTGAAGATGGTTATGCTGTAAATGCAATGTATTCCGATATACAAAAATAAACTAGTTTAGAATTTTCTAAACTAGTTTTTTATTTATCTTCAAATATTTTATTAAGAGCTAAGGCTAATCCGTCATTTTCGACCGATTTTGTGACGATAGTCGCTTTTTCTTTTAGTTTTGTGACTGCATTTCCCATGGCGATAGAAACGCTCGCATATTCAAACATTTCAAGATCATTTTCACCATCACCTGCTACATATATTTGATTTATATCATAGCCTCCTCTCGCAATAATTTTCTTTATTCCTTCTACTTTTGAGCATCCCTTTTTTACAACATCGCATCCAAAATTTCCCCATTTATAAAAGGTTAACTCTGGGATTGCTTCAGCAAACTTATCGATTACTTCATTTGTTGCATAGAGCCATCCCATTGTGTATTTTTTGGTTAAATCGAAAGGTTTACTATCAAGATTAATTAATTCTTCTTTTTCAAGTGAACGTGCCATCCATGCAGAATCGGGATTAACGCTCGACATATAACCTTTATTTGCTTCTAATAGTCCTAAGACAAGGTTTTCTTTAGCTACTTTTTTGATAAGATTTATAACAGCATCTTCGGGCATTTTTCCAACATAGAGTTCTTCAGTATCATATATAACGTGTTCCCCATTCATTAGAACAAAACCTTTCATATATGGGAATAGTGGCTCAATATTTTTTAATACAAAGCGACTTCTCCCCGTCGCAATAAAAATATCGACATTATGATATATTTTTTTTATTACTTCTAGAGTTGATGTTGGAATGCATTTATTTTTTCCATCCCAAACGGTACCGTCTATGTCAAGAAACAATGCAGGTTTAGTATTCATATAACTTCTTCCTTTATTAAAACTTTTCTTTTAATTATACTTTACAGTTTATTATAACACAATAATATTATAAAGTCCTTAATAAACATAAAGTATTTTAACACCTAATTAAAATTATTGCGTTAAAGTCATTTATGTGGTATAATAACATGTATGTTAAATTTTAAAGAAAGGAGGACCTTAATGAAAGAAAAAACTACAAGTAACAACCAAACTAGTGAGAAAAAAGATAATAAGAAACCTAATAATCGCTATCATCACTTTAAAGGCAAACCGACTGATGAAACTAAAGAAACTCCTTTACTTCTTACACCAAAAGTTGTAAAAAAGGCCAAACCTTTAAAAAATGCCAAAACCAAAAATGCTACAGGCGATGTCTCTGTTTACGCTTTGGGAGGTCTCGGTGTCGTTGGTATGAATATGTATTGTGTTGAAACAGATACTGAAATTATTGTTATGGATTGTGGTATCCTGTTTGCTGATGATGAAATACATGGTGTAGAATATATCATTCCTGATTTTACTTATTTGAAAGAAAATGAGAAAAAAATTGTAGGTGTATTTATCACTCATGGTCACGAAGACCATATTGGAGCTTTACCGTTTTTGTTAAAAGAAGTAAAAATACCAGCTATTTATGCTTCAGGAATCGCTATAAATTTAATTAATTTTAAATTATCCGAATATAAAGATCTTACTTATAAAATTATTGAATACAATCACAATTCTATCTTTAACTTTCAATCTATGAGCGTTTCCTTTTTTATTACTAACCATAGTATTCCTGATTCTCATGGTATCGCAATAAAAACAAATCTTGGATATATTGTTAATTCCGGTGATTTTAAATTTGATTTCACCCCACTTGGCGATAGATCGGATTTCTATAAAATGACAAAACTCGGTGAAGAAGGTGTACTTTGTCTCTTAGCAGATAGTACCAATGCTAAAGTTGGAAACTTCTCTTTGTCTGAAAGAAAAATTTCAGCTAATATGAAGCAAATGTTTCAAAGTATTGAAGGGCGTATTATTGTCGCCACATTTGCATCTAACGTTTATCGTGTCCAACAAATATTAGAGGCTAGTGTTGCTTCAAATAGAAAAATTGCCGTTTTTGGACATAGTATGGAAAAAACAATTGAAGCCGCTATGCGAATGAAATATATTACTATTCCTAAAACTTCTTTTATTCCTGCCAAAGATTTAAATAAATTTACAGGAGATAATATTACAATTTTATGCACCGGCTCACAGGGAGAACCACTAGCAGCACTATCAAGAATCGCTAATGGCACACACAAACAAATTAAACTAAGAGCAGGAGATACTGTAATTTATTCATCTAAACCAATTCCGGGAAATGAAGAATTCATCAATCGTAATATTAATTTATTAGTAAAAAACGGTGCTAACGTGATTAAAAATAGTCCCTTAACAGATACCCATACAACCGGGCACGCTTCTGTTTCCGAAATTAAAATGATGTTAAGTTTTATTAAACCGAAGTATTTCTTCCCTGTTCATGGTGAATATAACATGTTAAAGTATCACGCTAATATCGCCATGGAAATGGGATATCGTAGAGAAGATTGCTTTTGTTTAGCGTGTGGTGATGTTTTATTATTTAGAAAAGATAACCCTAAACCAAAAATTATTAAAGGGGGAGTTACGGCAGGTGAAGTATATTTAGATTCTAATTTCTCCGTAATAAGTAATGAAACTATTAAAGAACGTACTCAATTCGCGGATGAAGGCCTTGTAACTGCTATATTTACAATAAATTCTCATAAACAAATCACTGCCCCTACCATTATTATTTCAAAAGGTTTCATGGATACTTTAGCACTTCCTGTTGTGGCTAATAACATAAAAGAAAAATCTACAGAAATCTTCGCTAAAGTTCTTGCCTCTTATAAAAATATAAATATTAAGGGTATTAGAGAAAAGACGAGAGATGGAATAATTCAATGTATTAGCGAAATAACCGAAAGAAAACCTTATGTTTTTGTTATCATAAATATTGTTTAAAAAAGCATTAATTAAATCCCTGTTCAGTTCTATACTGAACGGGGGTTTTATATTTTAACGAATAAACTAATCTTTGCGTATTAAAATATTTAATATTAAACTCCTGAGAAAGAGTCTCTACTATTTCGTATTCTTTTCTGATAATTTCTCTAGGGCTAAAAGAACATCTCCTCGGTGTATCCTTTTTTTAATCGTTCATTCTCAATTTGAAGCATCATATTTTCATATTCAAGTTATTCAATAGGTGTTGATTCTTTTTTACGTGAATATTTATCTAATGGATTGCCAGTTTTATGTTTATTTTCGTGAGCCTTCCATACCATTTTCGCTATAACGTTTTAACCAATTAGATATCATTCCACTACTAATGCCAAACTAGCATTCTAAATCACGTGCGCTTTTTTCACCATTAATAATATATTTAATAATCTCGTATTTTTGATCTTTTGACCATTCTTTGTTTTTAGGCCTTTCATTTTTTTCATAATATCATCTCCTTTACTTTATTATCATAACAAAAAAATGTAGACACTTTTTTTGTGTCTACATTTATTTTACCATTTCAGCTTAATTCTCTCTTTCTTAATTTTGAATATATAACATTAGAAGTTTTAATGTTTCTTCTAACCCGCTAATATGTGTTCTTTCCATTCCGTGTGAAGCATGAATTCCCGCACCGATTAAAGCACATTTTAAATCATTACCTCCTCTTAGAGCAGCTGAAGCATCAGAACTATAGAACGGATATATATCTACCGCGTAGTTTAGTTTATGTTCTTTAGCCAAAGATATTAGTTTTGATGTCATACTATAATCATATGGCCCACTTCCATCTTTAGCACATATTGAAACTTTTTCTTCGGTTGTTGACAAATCCTCACCTATGCATCCCATATCTACTGCTAAGAGTTCATCTATTTCCGGAACGTTACTGCAGCCATGCCCCACTTCTTCATACGTTGTAAAGATAACCGTTAAATTAGCGCGAGGCGTAATTTTTTCTTTTTTAATTTTTTCTAAAAGTGTAAGTAAGATAAAAACACTAGCTTTATCATCTAAAAAACGTGTTTTTATAAAACCATTACTAGTTATTTCAAACTTAGGGTCAATCGCAATAAAATCGCCATTTTCAATTCCTAAATTAACTGTATCATCTTTTGTATGTACTAATTCATCTAATCTAATATACATACCATCTTCATCACGGGTTAGAGTTGCGGCATTTTTATATACATGTGAACTTGGAGACTTTGATAAAACTGTACCAGTATATGTTTTACCACTTCTTGTTATTATTTGACAATATTCACCATCGACAGTAGGAAGTTGTATTCCCCCAATTCTTGTAAACTTTAAATGACCATTACTCATAATCGAACGAACCATTAATCCTAGTGTATCCGTATGAGCACTAAGCCCTATGTTATAATTTTCTTTTCCTTTTACCGTTACTATTAGATTGCCTTTTTTATTAATAAAAGATTTATATCCTAATGATGTAACATAATCTCTAAGAAATTTCACTATTTTTTCTGTATATCCTGTTGGGGATGGAGTTTCAAAAATATGTTGTAATAATTGTAAATTTAGTTCCATTTTTTTCTCCTATCTAACTTTTATATTAACGCAATTCTTAAATGTATGGAAAACCATTCTTGTAACTCTTGCATCATCTAAAGGATTATGTGTTTGAAGATATCCTACCTCTTCACCAAAATATGATAATGCATTAAACAATCCGATATCTGACTTTTGTCCTAAATAGTTTTTCATAAGTTGCATTAAATTAATAAATTTTTCTCTTTCGGCAAGCGGTTTTAACCTGTGAAGTTGATATGAAGCGTTTAAAACAAGTATATCATTTTTACCCCAAACATATATTGTTGGATCATATAATTCTAAATAAGCTTTCATTTTTAAGTAAAACTTTTTATAACTTATCGCAATTTTCATATCGTTTTCTGTTATACCGATAAAATCAAATGTACGTTCATTGATACCACTATGATACATTGGCTTTACGAGTGAACAATCTTCGTCTAAAACTTGTCCATTCTCATCTTCTATTACCAAACCATATTGAATTATCTCATTTGTAAAAGGTGTACCTCTTGAAAACTCTCGTGGAGGCATTGTGAATTCCATATCTAAAAACATCTTATTTCCATCACGATTCAAAACTTTTTTTAATGCCTCTTTGATTGTATTCATATCAAAATAAATTACACTACTGCGATGTTTTGTTTGAACCATTTTTGTGAAGCTAATTACTTCATATGCTTTCATTCCTCCATGAAGAACCTTTTGTTCTTTGCAGGTGAAATGAACAAAGAGTCCTTCACAAAGATAGGCATTAAATTTTTTGATAAGAGAACGTGATAAAAAATAATATTCTAATCTTTGTTTGCCTTTTATTTCAAACATTCGTTCTTTGTGATATATCCGTCTGATTCTACCACAGACCTCCATAAAATCACCCCTTACTTTAATTCTAATTCTTTCATTTTTATTAATTCAATAATAGCCTGGCTTCGGCCTTTTACACCTAATTTTTGAATTACATTAGAAATATGATTTCTAACTGTTTTACTACTGATACCTAGTTCATCAGCTATTTCTTCTGTATCATAATTATTTACCAATAATTCAAATATTTCTCTTTCGCGTTGTGTTAAAAATTTATCTTTATACAAATTTATCCCCCATTTATCACTTTATTTTATGCATATAGGGATAATGTTGCTACAAAGATAGATTATTTTTTATATTGTTTATAACATCATCAGGGATGCCTAGTGCCTTTAGTTTTTCTTTTTCGGCATTTTTTATATCATCGATTGTTTCAAAATTTTCTAATAATTTTCGTTTTCGTGCTTTACCAATGCCTTTTATTTTATCAAGACTTGATGAAAGCATGCTTTCACTATGAACTTTTTTAAAGAACGTAATAGCGAAACGATGTACTTCATCTTGCATTGCTTCAAGTAACAAATATAAATTTGAATTTTTCTTAATGTCACATTCTACTAGTTTATCATTAACAATAGCTCTAGTGCGGTGCTTATCATCTTTTACAAGTCCTGCTACATTGATATCTGTTATATTAAGTTGTTTAAGTGCCATCTTAGCTGCTTTTACTTGGGGTATACCTCCATCAACTAAGATTAAATCGCATTTTTCAAGATTATCACTAATCACTCTTTTATAACGTCTCGTTAATACTTCTTGCATCGTATGAAAATCATCGGCACCTTCGACCGTTTTTATTTTATATTTACGATATCTCGAAGGGACTTTCACTCCATCAATATACGTGACCATCGCACTAACGCTACTTGCACCTTGAATATTGGAATTATCGAAAAGTTCAATCACTCTAGGAGTTTTTATTCCTAAGATTTTGCCTAATTCCACTAAGGTATCAGAGGTACGTTCTATTTTTCTAAGTCTTGTAGTTAAAAGATTCTCTAGATTGTTTTTAGCATTGTCACACACTAAATCAACTAATTTCTTTTTAGTCGCAATCACTGGTATTATTAATTTAATTCCTAAAGCTTCTTCTAAAGTTTCTTTATCTTGAATGTATGGTATTAAAACCTCTTGTGGATAAAGATTTGGATGATTATTATAAAACTGTAAGATATATGTCATAAAAGCATCTGTTGGTGAATCGTATATATCAAATACTTCACCTTTTCTTTCTGTTATTTTACCATAACGCATATGAAATACCTGGATACTTATAATATTATCTTTTACATAAAATCCAAATATATCACGATTTACACCATCTGTAAGAGTAATCTTTTGATTTTCAAGAATAGTATTTAAACTATTAATCATATTACGGTATTCCAAAGCTTTTTCAAATTCAAGATTATTTGAAGCTTCTTCCATTTTGAGTGATAAAATATTTATTAATTCTGAATCACCTTTTTTTAAGTATTCATATGTTTTTTGTCTTAAGACATCATATTCGCTTTTTTCTATTTTATTTATACAAGGTGCTAAGCACTGATTAAGGTAATAATATAAACATGCTTTTTTGGGGATTGTATGACATTTTCTAAAGGGAAGTATTTTATTTAAAACATCAACCGTATTACGACAAGCTTTAACATCAGGAAATGGTCCATAAACCTCTCCTTTTGCTTTACGCTTTGAGGTATCAATATCTCTTGTCACAATCAGACGAGGATTTGGTTCGTTTGTTACTGTAATATATGGATATGATTTATCATCCATTAGAAGGATGTTATACTTAGGACGATACTTTTTAATTAAGTTTTGTTCTAACAACAAAGCTTCTTTTTCACTGGATGTTATAATGTATTCAAAATGTTTAACACAAGAAACCATTTGCGTAGTTTTCGCATCATGAGCTCCTGTAAAATAGCTTTTTAAACGATTTTGAAGAATTTTAGCTTTACCAACATAAATTATCGTGCCATCACTATTATACATTTGGTAACATCCAGGTTTTTTAGGAACGAGTTTTAACTGTTCTTTAATGTCTAGTCTTGTTTCACTATCCATATTATAACTCCTGTTTATTTTTATTACTACTAATTATTATACACATTTTCACTAAATAAATCAATGTGCATACTATTTTTTTAAAAGCCTTGAGTTTTTCTCAAGGCTTTGGTTTTTACTTATTATTAATTTCGTTTAATATCTTTTCAATGCGACTACCATTTTCAAGTGACTCATCATATTTGAAACGCAACTCTGGTGATTTACGCAAATCAAGCTTTTTAGAAAGGCTACTTCTTAAAAAGCCTTTGGCATCTTCGAGAGCTTTTATTGTCGCTTCTTTTTCATCTTCTTCACCCAAAACTGTAAACCATATTGTTGCGATACTCATATCTTGCGTTAAAGCAACTTTCGTAATTGATACGAATTTTAGTAATTGATTTTTAGCTTCTTGAAGAAGGATCATTGAGAGTTCTTTTTCAATTATTTTTTCTACTCTTTCAACTCGGTATCCCATTAGCGTTCAACTTCCTCCATAACAAAACATTCAATGCGGTCACCAACTTTAATATCATTATAATTTTCAATTGTCAATCCACATTCATAACCTGCTTTGACTTCTTTAACGTCATCTTTGAAACGTTTTAGAGAAGAAAGTCGACCAGTATAAATTACGATACTATCTCTTATTAAGCGAACTCCTGCACCACGAGGAATTACACCATCTGTTACGTAACAACCAGCGATTGTACCAATCTTAGAAACTTTGAATGTTTCTCTTACTTCAGCTTCACCTGCTGCCTTTTCTTCAAAGACAGGGTCCAACATGCCTTCAACAGCTTTTTCAATATCTTCTTGAAGTTTATAGATAATATCGTATAAACGGATTTCTATACCTTTTTCTTTAGCAAGATCAATAATAGCAGCACTAGGTCTAATGTTAAACCCGATAATAATCGCATTAGATGCAATAGCGAGATTGATATCTGTTTCCGTTACGCCCCCAACACGAGATGCCACAAGATTAATTCTTGTACCAGGTATATCAATCTTTGTTAATAAACCTCTAATGGCTTCAATTGATCCTTGTACATCACATTTTACAATTAAATTAAGTTCTTTAATTGAATCATCTTTTTGTTCATTAAATAATTCTTTTAAGGATACCCCTTTACCGACGCCTTTTTCTTCATTGAAGCGAATATGAGCTCTTGTTTCTGCTACTTCTCTCGCTTTTCTTTCATCATTGAAAATCATGAATTTTTCTCCTGCAAAAGGTACATCAGCAATACCTGTTATTTCAACTGGTTTTGATGGTCCTGCAGTTTGTACATTGCGTCCTAATTCATCTTGCATAGCACGAATCTTTCCGTATGTGTTACCAACAACGATAATATCACCAACTTTTATCGTTCCATTTTGAACAAGAAGGGTCGCAACTGGTCCACGTCCTTTATCAAGTTTAGCTTCTATTACTGTACCACTACCGAGACGATTTGGATTGGCTTTGTAATTATGTAAATCACTTACAAGAACAACCATATCTAGTAGATCCGAGACACCTTTTCCTGTAAGAGCGGAAATTTCAACGAAAATTGTATCGCCACCCCACTCTTCTGCGAGTAAGTTATATTCAGTCAATTCTTGTTTAATTCTGTCGCTAGATGCACCTGGTTTATCCATTTTATTAACAGCTACAATAATTGGAACTTTAGCAGCTTGTGCGTGCTCTATAGCTTCTTTTGTTTGAGGCATAACGCCATCGTCTGCAGCAACTACCAAAATAACAATATCCGTAATTTGGGCTCCACGTGCTCTCATTTCGGTGAAAGCTGCATGCCCTGGAGTATCTATAAAGGTAATTAATTTACCATCTTTTTCAACTTGGTACGCACCGATGTGTTGAGTAATACCACCTGCTTCACCTTTTACAACATGACTACTTCTTATGGTATCCAAAAGTGTTGTTTTACCATGGTCAACATGCCCCATGATCGTAACAATTGGTGGGCGTGAAACAAGGTCTTTTTCATCATCTTCTATTTCCATTTCATCGAAACGAACCATATCGGTGATTTGTTTGTTTTTTATTTCGTAATCGTATTCTATTGCGATTAATTCTACTGTTTCTCTTTCTAAAACACTTGAAGCAACTGCCATAACACCAATTGACATAAATAACTTTTTAACAAGATCTGTTACAGGAACATTCATCGCCTCAGCTATTTCTAAAACTGTCATACCTTTTTCATAATACAAAACGTGATCTTCATTTTGATTAGCTTTAACTGGTACATTACTTCGACGCTTTTCAGTATTTTTATTGTTAGTATTTTTTATATTTTTCTTGCGGCGTTTTTCATCAGGTTGTGATTCACCGAAATTATCTCTTCTCTTACTACGATTTTCTCTCACAATGTTATATTCATCATCTTCAAGATAATGATCATATTTTGCAAGGGTCTCTTCGTCGACACGTGGTTCAATAATTTCTGTATCATATTTATTTAAAATAACTTTTTTGGGTCTAACATCCGCAATAACCACAGGTTTTATTTCTTCTTCTTTTTTAGTGGTTACTTTTTTAGTATCATTAACTTTATTTTCTTCTTTTTTTACCTTTGGAGTCTCATTCAAAGAAACTTTTTGTTTTGGAAGAGGTGCCTTCTCTTCTTTTGAAGGTACTGCTTTTTTAGTTGGTTGATTATTTTTAGATATTTCCTTTAAGATTGGTTCATGCTCTTTTTGTTCTTGGGTAGGAGCTACTTTTGGTTGAGTTTTCCCTGGAATAACTACTCTATTAACAGGTTTATTTTTAACAGTTCCTGTAAAAGGGTAAGATACGTTATAGCGTTTAGCTAGTTTCTTTTCAACATCCTTTTCAACCATCGTTTCTTCTTGAAGTTTAATATCAACTCCAACATTTGATAATAAATTTAATAATTCACTTGTGCTCGTTTTAAAAATAACTGCTAAGTCTTTAACCTTCATTGTGGTCACCTCTTTCTGTTTCTTCTTGTAGAGTTCTCATAATTGCTTCAGCAAATCCCTTGTCGGTTAATCCGAAAACCATTGAAGAACGTTTTCCAACCGCAAATGATAATTCCATAGAAGAATACTTTTTTATTAGTGGAATATGATAGAAGAAAGCTTTTTTCTCCATTTTATCAAGTGTCGAACTTGATGCATCACTTCCTATTAGTATTAATTTAATCTTATTATTTTGTAAACTTTTAATCACACTATCTGTACCGATTACTAACTTGCCGCTTTTTCTTGCAAGCCCTATATACTGTAAAACTCTATCCATTGAAACCTCTTTAATTATTTAATTTTTAAGAAGTTCTAAAAGTTCATCATATATTTCGGCAGGAACTGGTATTTCTAAATAGCGATCTAACAATTTTTTCTTTTGCGCAGTTGTGATGACGGCTTTATCCTTTTTCAAATAAGCACCATGACCACGAACCTTACCAGTGGTATCGATACATATCGTGTTTTCAGGAGTTCTTACAATCCTAAACATCTCTTGTTTAGGAAGTTGTTCTGATGTCGCAATACATTTTCTTAAAGGAATTTTTCGTTCTTTCATACTATCACCTATTTGATAACTGCAACGTTTGGTTTGAATCTAATTCCTTCTTTGTAAGCTGTATCTTCACTCTTGATATCTATTTTCCATCCTGTTACTTGAGAAGCAAGGCGAACATTTTGTCCCCCAATTCCTATCGCAAGTGTAAATTGTTTATCAGGAACAATCGCAATACATTGATGATTAGCCTCATCAGGTAAAATACTAATAGCTTTAGCTGGCATAAGAGCTGATGCAATAAGCTGAATAGGATCATCTTGCCATTGGAAAATATCTATTTTTTCATCATTTAATGCTTCATTAATTTGTTTAATTCTTAAACCATTAAAACCAACGCAAGCTCCTTTTGGATCGACTAAAGGGTTATTAGATTTAACGCCCACTTTACTACGATATCCTGGGGCTCTCGAAATATTCATTATTTCAATCGTACCATTAGCAATTTCTGGTACAGCCATTTCAAATAATCTTTTAACGATATCTTTTGTAGTTCTTGAAACATATACTTTAGGGCCACGTGGTGTTTCTTCAACTTTTGTGATATATACTTTTGTTTTATCACCAACTTTTAATTCTTCAGTTGGTAACGCTTCAGTTTTTGGCATATAGGCATCATAGTCCATTCCAATTCCTAAAACATATGCATCAGGGAATATTTTATTGACTGTCGCTGTTATCATTTCGTTTTCATGTTCTTGGAAGAATTCAAAAGCACGTTTACGGCCAAGTTCTTTTAAGCCTTGTGTAAAGATTTGTTTAAATTGACTTGCGCCTTTTCTTCCAACTTCTTTTTCAAAGTTAACTTCTCTTTTTATTACACTTCCTACGCGAACACGACTCTTTAGTTCTTTTGCAGCATCTAAAAGAATTTGACCTTCTGGGCCTTCTGGATCAATTTCATCGACAACTGTTCTAACTGAGAAAACTCTTATTTTCTTTAATTCAGGGTTAAATTCAACTTGAATATCTCCTTCAATCCCTTCTAATTGGCAAGCCTTTTTCATAGCTACTGCAACTTTTTCTAAAACATCATTAATATCTAAATTTCTTTCGCTCGCGATAATTTCAAGTGATTCATAAAAACTCTTACTAGTCATAATATTCCTCCTAATTCATTTTAATTGCTAATCTTATTTTCGCAATTAAACGGTTTGGTATTTCTACTTCATATTTAAATTGTTTAATTAAAGCATTAATAATTATTTTTTCATCATCGGCATATAATAAATCGCCTTCAAATTCTTTATATTCATTCTTTTTAACAGGTATCTTTTCATATGTTTTTACATTAACATACTTACCAATAGCGGCTTTTACATCACGGCTATTTTTTAATTCTCTTTCTAAACCTGGTGATGTTACTTCTATACAATACTCTGTATCAATAGGATCTATCTCATCTAACTTTTCACTTACTTTTTCACTTACTGTAACAGTATCATCAATTGAAAGCGTACTTGTACTATTATCTATTACAAATGAAATAATTCGTGTTCCAAATTCTTTTCTTTCTTCTACTTCTAAAAGTTCAAATCCTAATTCTTCTATGATACCTTTTAACTCTGTATAAAGTTTTTGTTCTAATGCGTTCATAAGCATACCCTTTCAAATTAAAGAGTGAGCATAGCCCACTCTTGCTAATCACGATTATCAAGTACTTAAATATTATCACAAATATGAAAAAAAGTCAAGCAATAGACAAATAAGGTGATTATAAGAAGAACATTATCAAAATAACGATAGGAAAATTTCAAAAAACATTTTTGTTGAATAACTCATCTTTTTTATGATTAGTTTAAAATTTAATGGATTATTTACTTGCATGAAAAATGAATCTAAGGTAAAATATAGATAAGGAGAAAAAAGAAATGAATGAATTAATTAATGTTAAAATTTTAAATAGTGATTTACCAGAGTCACTGACAATTTCTAAGGGGAGCACTTTATTAAGTATCTTACCAGATGAATTAAAAAAACAATATTATATATGTCTTGTTAATGGTAGAGCCCGTGAATTAAGTTTTAAAATTAGTTTTGATGCTACTTTAGAATATGTTGGATTAAACAATATCGAAGCAGGAAAAGCCTATGAAGCAAGTCTAAGATATGTTATGGCAATGGCTTTTTATAACCTTTTTAAAGATGTCAAAATCCGCTTTAGTTATAATGTATCTCGCTCTATTTTTTGTCAAGTAATCTCCAATAATCTTAAAATTGATAAAGGTATCGTTGACAAAATTAAAGCTAAGATGGATGAAATAATTAAACTCGATTTACCGATTGAAAGAGTTACTGTTTCATGGGACGAAGCCAAAAAAATCTATGAAGAATTTAAAATGGAAGATAAAATGGAGATTCTTGAATATCGTCCTGAAAAAGTTGTTCACTTGTACCATTGTGGATCTTATTATAATTATATGCATTCTTATATGGTTCCATCCACAGGATATTTACAAAATTATCGTTTACGTTTATATGCCCCAGGTATTATTATTCAATATCCTCGTTATGAAATGGGTGGAATTATCCCTGCATTTGAAGAAGCACCTGTTTATGGTAAAACTTTAAAGGCAGCTTATGAATGGGCAAAACTAGTTGATTCACAAACCATTTATAAAATCAATCACCATATTAGCGGCAAAAACACCAATGAATTTATTCAAATGTGTGAAACAAAACATAATAATATGTTGGCTGAATTAGGTGAAAGAATTAAAAACGATATTGAAAATATTAGACTTATCGCTATTGCAGGACCATCTAGCAGCGGAAAAACTACTTTCTCTAATCGCCTAAGAATTGAACTTATGTCAAGAGGGATCAATCCTGTTATGATTTCTATTGACGATTATTATTTAGATCGTGATAAAATAGAACCAAATGAAAATGGTGAAATTGACCTTGAAGATATCAATACTCTCGATGTAGAATTATTCAATCAACACATGTACGCCTTAATTAATGGTGAAGAAGTACAACTTCCACATTTTGATTTTGTACTAGCTAAAAGAGTTCCCGGAAAGAAAATCAAAGTGGCACCAAATTGTCCTATCATTATCGAAGGCATACACGCGTTAAATGAGTTAATGAGTTCTTCTATTCCAAAACACCAAAAGTTTAAAATTTTTATTAGCCCACAAATTCAAATTAATATTGATAATCACTCACCTATGAGTACTACTGATTTAAGATTAATTAGAAGAATCGTACGTGACAAACAATTTAGAAATGCCCCTGCTACAAAAACTTTGTCAATGTGGCCTTCGGTTAGACGTGGTGAATTTAAATGGATTTATCCTAACCAAGAACAATCAGACTATGTATTTAACTCAGAATTAACTTATGAATTATGTGTTTTGAAAAAATACGCTC
>ENA-OOSI01000098-OOSI01000098.1-human-gut-metagenome-genome-assembly--contig:-NODE-98-length-26873-cov-3.098889_pt1 | contig 26873 bp, 26 predicted proteins | sample MGYA00241171_ERZ501200 | MGnify/ENA primary metagenome ERZ501200 (study PRJEB25962, sample SAMEA2042554) | human gut metagenome | biome: human gut; feature: human-associated habitat; material: faeces...
GCAGCTGCTGCTGGTGGGATTGCTGCCGCCATATTCTTTGGTTATATTGCTTCGCTTGTTTCAAAGCCAAAAATGAAAAAGCAATAAAAAATAAACTCTGCTAGGCAGAGCTTATTTTTTATTTTTTATTATATGTATTAATAATATTAATGCTATAAGTGCTCCTATTCCCATTGCAATTAATGCTGGCAATTTGTTTTCTTCTTTTACTTCCACAGTTAATGATGATATAAATGTGTTTATACTATATTCTCTTTTAGTTATTCCATCTTCTGCTGTTACAGTTATTGTTATTGTGTTATTTCCTTCTTTTAATTGATCATTTCCTTTAATCTCAATTGTTGCATTTTCATTTTCTGCCTCTGCTAATACTTCAAGTTGATTTACTTTTTCGTTTATTGTAATATTGTATTTGTAAATTCTTTTTGAAAATATTGGGTATATTTCAAAACCTTTTATTTTTAAGCTCTTTAAATTAGCATTTGCAAGTTCAGTATTATCAGTTTTTGTAACAATAAGTTTGTATTTTCTTTGTGAATCGTCCTCAGCTGTAACTATTATTGTTATAATATTCTCTCCTTCTTCTAATTCAGTATCTCCAGTAATTTGAACTGTAGCATTTTCATCTTCCGCAATAGCTGTAATTTCTAACTGCTCAACATCTAAGTCGACTATTACATAGTATTCTGTTGTTTCTTTATTAAATTCTGGTTCATATTCTATGTTTTCTATTTTTAAATAATTTAGATAATTATTGCTAGATTTTTCGTAAGTATACGCATCTTGATAATATGTTGTTGGTTGTTTTTCAACATTTGTTGGTATTGTTGGTTCTTGAGTTACTTCTGATTCTTGAGGTTCTTCTATTTCTTGCGGTGGTTCAGGTTCTTGCTCGTTATTTTCTGGGGTTTGTTCTGGTTCTTGAGGAGTATTTTCTTCTGGAATAGTTGGATTTTGCGGTTGTTCTGTCTCTGTTACATTATTATTGTCTTCAACTGGAGGTTTTGGGTTTTCTCCTTGAGTCGTATTATTATCTGTTAAAACATTTTCAATTTCAACAGCATTTGCTATAGTGGGAATTATTAAGTTAATTATAATAAAAGTTATAATAAAAATCTTTCTTTTCATATTTTTCTCCATTTATGTATTATTTAATATTTTCTGCACATTTAGATTTGTTAGTTCTTCAGCCTTTTCTTTTCCTGTTATTTTTTCAATTTTTTTAATTCCTTTTTCGAGTAAAGGATATATAGTATTTTTTCTGTGAGTATCTGTCGCTATAAAATTTATTAAATCATTTTTTAATAAATACTTAATTGTTTTTTTCGCTTTTTTTCCGTAAATACCTAAAATACTACCAATATTGCTTTGTATTAAACATCCACTGTCTATAAGCTCTCTTACCTTACTTGGATCTTCCTGTACAAATTTATAACGTTCCGGATGTGCTATTATTGGTATTATGTTGTTTTCTATTAATTTGAATATAACCATATCCAAATATTGAACATTGGTATTAAGTGGTAATTCCATTAGTAAGTATTTACTATTTGCCAATGTTAATAATTTGTTTTGTTTCAATAAATCTATTAGATTGTCTGTTATATACACTTCCATCCCTATGTGTAATTTTACATTTATCTTATCTTTATCAAGTATCTGCTGTAGCTTGTCCTTTAATAGTATAAGAGTATTTGCATTTTGCTCATATGAATTAACTATATAATGTGGTGTTAATATTATATCTGTAATTCCTGCTCTATCGGCTTCTTTTATTAGCATAAATGTTTCTTCAACTGATTTTGAGCCATCATCTACATTTGGAATAAGATGAGAATGTATATCTACCATTTATTGCTCCTTCCTATTATTAAATAGTTCATTCAATTCATTTAATACTTTTTCTTCTTTATTCATTTGTCTGGTCTTTTTTTTAAATATATCTTTTTCTTCATACATTTTATTAGGAGTGTTTCCATAGTAATATGAATCTTCATATTTCTTTGCATTTACTGGCATTTTATTAATTACTACTCCTGCAACTGATGCTCCGACACTTTCTAACCCTTTTTTCACTTTTTGCAGATTGTCTTTTTTAGTTTCATTATGTGAAGCAACAATTATTGTTGTATCTACTAATCTTGATACAATCATTGCATCTGTTACTATTAGCCCTGGAGTTCCATCAAATATTAATATATCAAAAGTTCTTTTTAGTTTTTCAACCATGTTAATCATTCCCTCTGATGCTAATAATTCTGATGGATTTGGTGGAACATTTCCACAAGTTATTAAATATAAATTCTCCACACCTGTTCTTTTTACATATTGTAAAATATCAACTGTTTCATTTTCGCTTACATCCAATAAGTAATTAGATAACCCCGGTCTGCTTTCTACTGTAAACATTTTGTGTTGTGTACCTTTTCTCATATCTGCATCTATTAGAATCACCTTTTTACCTGCCTGTGCAAAAGTAGTTGCGAGATTGGCTGACACCCAACTTTTGCCCTCTCCTGGCATTGTAGAAGTAATTAAAATAGATTGTAAATTTTTTTTAGTATTCATAAACTGTATATTTGTTCTTAGTGTTCTAAAAGTCTCTGCAATTGGTGATTTTGGGTTTTTATATGCTATAAGCTCTTTTTTCATTTTCTTCTTCCTCCTCTTTTGTTTTCTAATGAATAATCTGGGATTGTTGTTAATACAAGTAATCCGCCTATTTTTTCTATATCTTGCTCTGTTTTTACCGTATTATCTAACATATTTGAAATTAGTACATATATTACTGATATTATTACTCCAATAAATGCAAATATCATAACATCTTTTATATGATTAATATTATATGGTATTGCACTTGGTTCTGCTCTATCTAATACATATGTATTGCTTATACTATATATATCTACAACTCTTTCGCAGAAAACCTTCGCAATTTCATTTGCAATTTGAGCTGCATAATTTGGGTTAGCATTTTTTACTGTAATCTCTAAAAGTTCAGTATCTTTTACTGATTTTACTGTTACATTTTCTTTAATATCCTCAATTGTTATTTCTGGATTATTTATGTTACTTACAACAGTTTTTAATACATTATCTGTTTTAATAATTTCTCCATAAGTTGAAACAAGCTTTGAATTTAATGTTACATCAGCTTGTGTTATAGAGCCATCTTTTGAATTTTCAGAGCTTTGTGTTAAAACCAATTTAGTAGTTGCCTTATAATCTGGTTCAACTAGAAAATATGAATATGCTACACCTATGATTGCAAATACTAATATTATTAATATTATTTGTGCTTTTCTCTCCCAAAAAATAGTAAATAGTTCCTTTAAATCTAATTCTTCCATTTTTTAAACCTCTTTCATTTGTATTTCTTAAATATTATATATTTAAATTATTTTTTTTTCAATAGTTTTTATTCATTTATTCTGTTTTTGAAATTCTGATTATCTAGAAGTCCAAGAGCTAGCCAAAATAACGGTGCTACTCCTATTGTACTTATATTAAAAAATGCTTGTGCCAAATAGCTAATTATCACACTTAAATTAATAAATGTTTTTTCTTGCTTTAATATGTTTTTTAGTTTTGGAAATACAATCATACAAAGGAATATCAAATATATAACTAAAGCTGGAATTCCTAAAGTTACTGCAATATGTAAATACTCGTTGTGTGCTTTATCTATTGAAACTTTAGCTCTTAATATAAAGTTTATGCTTGTTTCAGTTAAGTTTTCAAATATACCTTTGTGTAGATTATCTGGTCCAACTCCGAGTATTGGATATTTTCTTATTAGTTCTATTACAATTTTCCAAATCTGAATTCTGCTAGAACCCAATTTGTCATCTAATCCTTTTGTTTTTGCTATTGTTACCTCATTTTTTACTTGATTTGTTTTTTGTTTAACTATACTTTTTTCAGGTAAATATAGTAGCATAAATATCATAATAAAACATACTACTAAAATAACTATTCTTTTAAAGAAGTTCTTATTTTTGTTCTTTATGAGATATATTAGTAGAATAATACTAAAGATTCCAAATGCTACTCATCCACTCCTTGCTATACAAGCTATTAAGCAGAAAAATACTAATAAGCTAGTTATAAAGCTTATTTTATCACCTTTAATAATATAAGTTATTATAAATATTGGTATTCCCATACTTATGAAACTTCCCATAAAATTTGTATTTCCAAAAGTTCCACATGCTCCTTTATTAAATATTGGATACAAGTCATTTGTTGGAAGTTTAATATAATATTGTAATATTCCTAAAATGCTTATTGAAATGTATACAATATGTAAAATATTTAATAAGGTTCTATTGTTTTTATATTGTAGAAACTTTTTTGCACAGAAGTAGATTAGTATATATGTGTAAAATGCTAGCATTCCTTCCCATCTATTATCAATTCCTAAAATAGATATTTTTATATTGCTTGAACATATTGTACTTATAAAAACTAAAAGTGCAAAAATAAGTATTACATAGTCTTTTTTATCTAACTCTAATTTTTTGTAATTTATAAACAATAAAATTAACAGAATAGCTCCACCTATTAATAATGTCCAGACCTTTGGTATGTTATATGTAGTCTTACCAGGCATTATTGCAATAGGTAGTGCTATTATTAGTATTGTTAATATGGTTGTAATAATTTTGTTTTTCATTTGTGCTCCTTATTAAACATTATTTTAATTAATCTCTATTGAATAAATCTCTTGTGTATACTTTATCTTTTACCTCTTTTATTTCATCATTTATTCTGTTTGCCACAATAACATCTGACATTTTTTTAAATTCTTCTATATTACTTATAACTTTACTGTTAAAAAAGTCTTTTTCATTTAATGTTGGCTCATACACAATAACTTCTATTCCTTTTGCTTTTATTCTTTTCATAATTCCCTGAATAGCACTTGACCTGAAATTATCTGATCCACTTTTCATTGTTAGTCTATATATTCCTACAGTTTTTGGCTTTCTTGATATTATTTCATCAGCAATATGGTCTTTTCTTGTTGAGTTGCTTTGTACAATTGCACTTATTAAATTTTCTGGTACATCTTGATAATTTGCTTTTAATTGTTTTGTATCCTTAGGCAAACAATATCCTCCATATCCAAATGATGGATTGTTATAGTGTGCCCCTATTCTTGGATCTAAACATACTCCATCTATAATATCTTTGGTATTAAGTCCTTTAATTTCTGCATATGTATCTAATTCATTGAAATATGCAACTCTTAAAGCCAAATATGTGTTAGCAAAAAGTTTAACTGCTTCTGCTTCAGTAGAGTCCATAAGCTTAATATCTACTTCTTTTTTTAAACAACATTCTTTTAAAAGATTTGCAAACTCTTTTGCTCTTCCAGATTTTTCTCCTACGATAATTCTTGAAGGATATAAATTATCATATAAAGCATGTCCTTCTCTTAAAAATTCCGGACTAAATATTATATTTTCTATATTATATTTTTCTTTTATGGTTTTTATAAATCCTACCGGAATAGTAGATTTAACTACCATAGTTGTATCTAAATTCATACTATTTACTTTTTGTATGATGTCTTCAACAGAAGAAGTATCAAAGTAATTTTTTGTATCATCATAATTTGTGGGTGTACTAATAATAACAAACTTAGCTCCCTCAAAAGCCTCTTTATAATCTAAAGTTGCTTTTAAGTTTAAATTCTTTGTTTTAAAAAACTCCTTTATCTCTTTATCTTCTATTGGTGAAATACGATTATTTATCATATCTACCTTTTCTGGTATAACATCTAATGCTACTACTTCATTTTTTTGACTTAATAATGTTGCTAAAGATAGTCCAACATATCCTGTTCCAGCTATTGCTATTTTCATAAAACATTCCTCCAAATCTTTATCCATAATTAGAAAAATAGAGTTATGCTCATATAGAACACAACTCCGCAAAAGATTTTTCTTTTTCTCTATAATATATATTATATGCTATTATTATACCAATTGTCAACTATTTTATTCAAAAAATTAAAATTTGATATTATTAATGAATTTTTTGAATAATAATCTATATTACGGTTCATTCTATTTTCTAAATCTTTTAGCATATCTGTTTGATACTTTAAAACTCCATTACTGGTTGTAATTCTTTTATTTAAATACAATAATGTAATTATTTGTTGCATTCTTGCATTACTCATTCTTTTTCCTATGGTAGTCCTTGGAATGCCCACTTTTGAAATTGCTTTAGATATTCCATAATTAGTTTTATATTTTGATGTTCCATAATTCAAATCATTTAATATACAATTATTATGTGCACAGGCATTTCTAAGTTCTCTAACATTTTTTAACAAGTAAGCTTCATCTATCATTGTTTTATTGTTTAGTTTATTGGCAACAAACATATAAAACTTAATTAATCTTCCAAACGAAATAATTTCGACAAATACCCAAATTGGATATTCTCCATTATATTTTTTAACTAAATCACCACAATATGTGTTCTTAATATTTTTATTTAATTCACTCTCTAGTAATTTATCTTCGCCTTTATCTTTTAAATTTTGAATATAATCCTTAACCAAGGAATATCCGTCTTTAGTTGTTGTTTCAACAATGTTAAGTAGCTTAATTTTTGTATAATGCTCCAAGTCTAGAACTATACTTAATAATGTTTTTCTTAACCTCATATCAATAATTGCTAAATCCACTAACATTTCAAAATCCAGATCTATATATTTTCCTTTTTTGTTACCTTGTTCATATTTAGGAAAGTTTTTTCTATATGATGCTAGTTTGAAATAATTATTATTACTTTGTAGATATATCTCTGCTTCTTTTCTGGATTTTATTTCAAATTTAATACCTTTATCTTGCAAATGCTGTATTTGTTCTTTTGCATCTAGCATTGGTTTTGTATCTTTGTACATTGCCTCACCTCTTAAAAGTTATGTATATAAATTCTTATTAATTATATACCATTTTACAAAATTTTCAATACCCTCTTGAAAAGAAGTTTTTGGATTGTATCCTATTAATTTTTTTGCTTTTGAAATGTCTGCAAATGTTCTTTCAACATCTCCTGGTTGCATTGGTAATTCTTGTATATTAGGTGTTTTATTTAATACCTCTGCAATAGTATTTATCATTTCTTTTAAAGAAACTGGAGAAGAATTGCCTAAATTTAATATTTCATACACATCATTATTGTTTTCCACATAATTGCAAGACCTAATAATGCCATCTACAATATCATCTATGTATGTATAATCTCTCGAAGTGGTTCCATCGCCAAACATAGGAATTGGCTCATTATTAAGCATTAGTCTGGTAAATTTGTTAATAGCTAAGTCTGGTCTTTGGCGTGGGCCAAACACAGTAAAGAATCTAAGCATAATAACATTAAAATCAAATAGTTTATGATATACATGTGTCATAACTTCATTAGCTTTTTTTGTTGCTGCATAAGGGCTAATTGCAAAATCAACTATCATGTTTTCTTTAAAAGGAACTTCTTTACAATTTCCATAAACGCTACTAGAAGATGCCATAACAAGATTTTTAACATTATGTGCTTTCATTTCTTCTAATATATTTTGAGTTCCCATGCAATTAACTTCTTGATAATAAATTGGATTATCAATAGATGGTCTAACACCAGCCATAGCTGCTAAATGCATAACAACATCAATCTTGTTTTCATTAAAAACTTTAGCCAACTCATTTCTATCTCTAATATCTGCTCTATATAACTTGTAATTAGGATTACTTAAATTGTGCTTTACATTATTTTCTTTAATCTCTGGATTATAAAAATCGCAGAAATTATCTACAACAATTACCTTATTTCCTTCGTTTAAAAGTTTGTCCGCTAAATGCGAACCAATGAAACCGGCTGCACCGGTAATTAAGAATGTTTGCATTATTTGACCTTCTTCCTTAAAAAATTTCTTTTTATCATATCAACTAAGTCTTTAGTTTCAGATTTATATATAATAAAGTTTGATGGTATTATAACAATTATAGCTAATGCAAAAATCATAATTGCAAATTTTGCCCAAACAAGGTAATTTGTAAATTCATAAGTTGGTAATAACTTAGATACTAAAACAATTATAATTCCTTGTATAGCAACTAGTCCTACTCTGAAAAATGAATCACTTTGCTTTCTTTGTAAAATGTATTTATTTGTGTGATACATAAATTCAACTGTTCTAATTATCATAGCAACTAGTGTACCTATTGCAACACCAACAATTCCAAATTTCCAGACTAAAATTAGTGATATAGCAATATTAGTTATTACCTCTACCCAAGCCCCTTTACGAGTTTCTTTGAAATGTCCTGCTGCTAATGTAATACTGCTATATGGCAATCTAATTGCCCATACAAATTCTGCTAAAACTAATAAAATTGCAAATAATGGTCTAATATAATTAGCATCTGTTATACCTAGTGTATACACCTTGATAAATGGCACTATCAATAATAGTGTACACATGTATGCAACCGTTGTAATAGTATAATAAAATAATTCATAAGTTTTAAAACTTTTATTTAGCTGCTTTTGTTCTCCTTTTGCAATCATATCTCCAAAAGATGCATCTATTCCACCTGCAAAAGCCTGTATTATTGATTTTATTCCTCTAACAACTAGATAATATACAGAATATACTGAAACTTCTGATATTTTAGTAAAAAATGTTAATATTGTTATATCTGTATTATTATGCACAACTGCTGCAATATGTTGGGCTAGCCCATCCCATTTTTGTTTTAATTGATAATTTTTATCTGTACTTTTTAAATTAATATTATACTTTTTCTTTACATATATGTTTTGTGCTATTGGTCTTAATACAAATATTATACTACTTACTAATTTAACAACTTGTATATTTGTATTACATTTTATCAAAATTACAATTGCTATTGTATTTAATATGTATCCTATCATTTGAATAATAGATGTAATATATGTTTTTTGCTCTGCTTGTAGATATAGTTTATATGTCATACCAAAATAATATTCTGCTAATGTACTTATTGATATGATTAATATCAGAGATAAGGTATACATATATGCAAATTGACTACTTACAATTACTGGATAAACAACTGATAAAATAATTAAGTATACAATAAAGATTACTGCAATTATCCTAAAAAATTTCTCAGATGCTTTTAATATATTTTCTATTTGTTTTTTATCTTTATTTGCTATAGGTCTATATAAAGCGGCTTTAATAACGGGACCTATTCCGAGATTCTAATAATGAAATATATGCCAAAAATTGTGTTATTGATGAAATAAGACCATTTACATTTGAGCCAAAATTAGTAATAATTAATTTTGGCACTACAAAGCCACATATTAGTATAGTAATTTGCATCATTAATGATGAAATTATATTTAAAATAGCTTTTTTACTTCTCATATCTTCCTCTACAATCTATTTTGAAATTTATTTATTTCCTGATCAACTATTTTTCCTTCTTTTATAATAAGTGCATTTCCAAGTATTAAATTTTTATTTTCTTCAATTAAATCATCAAGAAATTGTACAACTTCATTTGAAATTGATTTAGTAGCATCTTTATATAATAAAGTTGGTGTATGGTCTACAACATAATGCATAACATTATCTACAATATATGTTGGCTTTTGAATTGTAGTTGGTATACTTGTTTCTATTCCTCCATTTTTATCACAGCTAACATCTATTATTATTGCTCCTTTTTTCAAAAAAGGCAAATCTTTTTTATAAATAATATGATCTTTTCTTGATACATCCCATAATATACAGTTTACTATTATATCATATTGATTCATATTATTCCTAAAATCTTCTTCCATATTTCTTGTATAGATATCAATATTGTTACCTAATTTATTTAAAATATCAATTGCACCTTTGGCTGTATTTCCTTTCCCTAGAACAGCAACTTTTAAATTTGTAAATTCTTTTCCATATTGTAGCATAGCTTGTAATATAGCTGCTTTCCCTGCTATTTGATTGTTTATAGAAAATATGTGTCTGTCCTTATCAAACATTTTTTCCCATGCATAAACTGTTAATTTATTATCTAAGCATGTTTGAGTTATATCATAATTTTGAGTCGCATGAATCCAGCCAAAAATCGTCTTATTTCTTAATACATGCAAGTCTTCACTATCTCCAATTTTAGGTTCACATATTATATCACATTGCATTATTTCTTTTTTTGATTTTACATTGCATCCTTTTTCTATTATGTCCATATCTGTATATCCTAGTTCTAATCCATAGCCACTTTGAAAAAATAAATAAGACTTATTCTTTACCTTATCAAGATCCTCTAAAACTATAGCTCTTCTTTTTTCATTTTCTTTTTCACTTATTAAGAAACCAATACTTTTCATTTACTCTCTCCGATCTTTAATTCTTTATCTAAATATTCTTGGCAATCTTTAGTTCTTGTATTATCAAATCCTGCACTTGGGTAAAATGTTAATTCTCCAAAATATAAATTTCCATTTGATTCATAAAAATCCACTCTTACAAATGGTATGTTCTTTGATAATATTTCTGCAAACTCAAACATTTTATCTAAATTCTTTGGTTTTTCTATTTTTATAGTATCCCCATATTTTATTCCATCTTTGCTAAATTCTTTTTTTATATTCCAGTTTCTATCATAATAAATAAATTTTGTTTCTCCTTTGATTCTATCAAAACATACCATCACATAATCACATTGTCCATTAAACGCATATACTTTATAATCAATTAATTCTCCTATTTGATCTTCCATATATTCTTCTGCAATTATTCTTGGTTTTACATTTTTATATGGCCATTCTCTATGTACTAAATAATAATTCCTTTTTAACCATTTTTGTGCTGTTTTTTTTAATTTTTTATAATCTATTTCATCTTTATTTTTGCATATAAATACATTTCCTGAAGCATGTGTTGGTTTTAATACAAATTGATTTGGTAATTTAGTAAAATCAATATCTTCAAACTTGTCCCATACACCTAATGTTGGAATTATATATTCTTCTCCAATAATATCTGCCACATATTTTTTAGCTTCATATTTATCTACCATTTTAGTATATTCTGGTTTTCTGTCATACAATTTTAGCCATTGAAGTTTTTCATTAAATGTTTTTGGTTCTTTCAAATTTAATTTTTGGTTCATTTCTAATTTATATTTTATGGTTATATATTTTTCATCTGGAATCCATTTGAAAAAATTTTTATTCATTAAATATAATAATATATTTGATGGTCTTTTTATATATTTAACTATTTTGTTCATTTCGATTACCTTCTTTTAATTTTTCTATTGTTACCATAGCGAGTAATATATATATATATGTATTTTTCCCATAATACGATACCACTCCATAATCTAGAATTATATTAACAGCAAGTATTATAAAACTAATAATTGCAAAATTATTATTCGTTTTTACATATCTAAACAATTCGTATAATAAATATATAAATAGACTATAATATAATAAAAAACCTATTATTCCTGTACAAGCTAACAACTCTACAAAATTATTATGTAAATATGTTTTGTCGTTTGTTGCTTTCAATGTAACATAGCTCGAATTACTAACCCCAATTCCTAGTATTGGTGTTTCTATAAATTGTTCTAATCCAGCTTGTATAAATTGTTTTCTTACTGCTGTTGAGTCATCAACATTTCCTTTTCCTGTAATTACATTTAACATACTATTAAACCTATTAAAAATTGTTTGAAACATAGGTAATCTCATTATATTCCATGCGAAGAATATCATAATTATAAGAATAACTAGTTTTTTTATAATATTAATAGCATCCTTTTTGCTTCCTTTATTTTGTATAAATAAGCATATAATCCCTAGTATTATCATTAATAAAACTTTTCTACTACCTGTTCCTAAAGAAACTATTAGTGGTATTATAGACAATACATAATATACTTTTTTATTCTCATATAATCCAAAAAAAGCACAAATTATTACTGATATGCAAGTTTGCAAACCAATAGCATTAACATTATTTATTTCAGCACCAACTCTTTGTCCTGCAAGTAGTTTTGTAAAATAATTTGCTATGCCATAATAAAATATTATATATAAAGAAAAAATAATACCTGCCCAACAAATAGCTTTTAGTATATATATATGCCCATCTTCCATTTTGCTAAACATATTATATGAAATCCATACGAATGCACATAATAGAAACAAAGTTTTTGACATTACAAGTGATAAATCTCTATTAATTGCCCAAAAATTAGATAAAAAGCAGTAAATATCAAATATTGATAATATCATTATAGGAATAGCAAATTTAATTTTTCTTGTTTTTAATATATCGATTAATTCCAGACCTAATAAAACAATTAGTATCACTTCAGAATATATAGTTGTTTCTTTTTTTCCCCCCCATATATAAACGGCTAATATATATAGGAAAAATAATATTTTTTTAATATTCTTTATTTTTGAGTTCATTAGTTTCTCCCTTTATAATTTTATTAATGCATTCATGCCAATCTTTGTTTATCTTGTTTGGATTCAAATTAACAATAATCTTATTTGCTCTTTTACTTATTTCTGTTTGCTCTTTGCCTAAAACATTTTGCATTGTTTTGTATAAACTGTATGTATCATTTATAGGTACTAAATAGCCATTGTATCCATCTTTAATTAAAAATCTAGGACCTCCACATGGGCAATCTGTTGATATACAAGGTATTCCAAGTGCCATTGCCTCCATTAAAGAGTTTGGCATTCCTTCATAATTTGATGATAATACAAATACACCTGCCTTATATATTTCTTTCTTTATATCATCAACTTGCCCTGCTAATATAACTCTATTTTCTAAGCCTAAATTGTTAATTTGTTGCTCTAATTTATGTCTTAGACTGCCTTCACCATAAATAATTAATTTGTATTCATTGAACTCCTTAGGCAATTTTGAAAAAGCATCTATTAACATTTTATGGTTTTTTTGTTCTTCTAATCTACCTACTGTAACAATTGTTTTTTCTCTTTCCCCAGTATAAGGTTCACATATAAACTCTTCATTTATTGGATTTGGTATAATAACTGATTTTCTTTGTATTCTTTTGCTAAAATATTCCTTTGCCTCTTGTGTCTGAAATACAAAACCATCTGCTAACGGATATAATAATTTCATAATTAATCTATTAATTCGAGATTTATATTCTACTTTTGGATCATTTCTTACTGATACAATTACTTTTAATTGCCTATTAAATATTTTTAAAAATAGTACTCTATAGCTAGGTTCTGGTAAGAAAGAAACTATAATATCCGGTTTTTCATCTTTTAAAATTTTTTTTAATTCTGTAATTCTTTTTTTATTCTTCATTATAAAATTAAGACTTATTTTTTCATCATCTAATCCATATAATTTAATTTTTTTATTTAATTCGTAAAATGTTTTTCCCTTTATGGTAGTTGTAATAATTACTTCATTATTATTTTTTACTAAATAATTACTTAAATTGGTAATAACACGTTCTGCTCCACCTTTTTTTAATGTTCCTAATGCAAATAATATCTTCATTATATGACTCTCTTCCTTTTTATTCTTTAATCGCGATTCTAATATAAAACTCTTGAATCCAATTGCTTATATCTTGAATATCATAATGATTATCTTTTATAAATTTTTCTATATTATCTTCACCGTCTATTAAAATTTTTTAATATATCTTTTATTTTATTTGTCCATATTAATGGCTCATTTTTTAAGTTCTCCCTGTATATTAATGGGGTAATATCAACTTCTTTTGTTATTGTATTCGCTATTAAGCTAGGTACTCCAGAAGCTTGGGCTTCAATTAAAGTTACTGGTAATCCCTCGAAAATTGATGGCATCACAAAAATATCCATTGCTTGCAAAATTTCATTAACATCACTTCTCACTCCAGTAAAAATTACCTTGTTTTCTAAATGCTTATTTTTTACAATATTTTGTATATCATTCTTTAATTCTCCATCTCCAACTAACAATAATTTACAGTTTTCTGTTTTGCAAAGTTTTTCAAATATATCAATTAAAAATTTATGATTTTTCATATAAGAAAACCTACCAATGTTTCCAACAACCATTTCATCTTCTTTTATGTTCAATTCTTTTCTTAGTTTATTTCTCATATCTTCATTATATGTGTATTTTTCTACATCTATAGCATTATGTAATATTATACATTTTTCTGAATTAGCAATTTTCTTCCCATATAGCCATTCATTGGCTTCTTTTGAACATCCCATAAAATAATCTGTAATATATCTAATTCTGAATTGCAACATGTTCTTTATTATTGCCTTTATTCCTTTGCCTGAAGATGTGCTATGGCTATGTGCTATTGCATATAATCCATACTTTTTTGCTATTTTAAGATATATCGTTGCTGTACTTCTAACATGCCCATGTATTATTTTGTATTCTGGATGTTTTTTAAAAAAATTGTTCCATGCTTTTTTATATTGAAAATGGTTATATACTTTATACTTTGGAATACTATAAATTCTTCCTCCTAATTCTTTTATTTCATCATCATATGCACATTTTGATTCTGTATGCTTTATAAAATCAAACTGTATTTTATTTCTATCTATATTTCTGTATAAATTCATTACCATTGTTTCTGCACCGCCACGATTTAGTCCTCCTAAAACCTGCAGTACTCTTATACAATTATCATTTGGCTGTCGGATTTCATTCATATAAGCTTGAACAACTGTATTTCTATCAAACTCGTTTTCTACTTTTCTTCTTCCAGCTAATCCCATTTGTTTCTTCTCTTCATTTGATAAATTTATGAATTTCTCCACTTTTTCTATTAAATCTTTTGAATCTTTTTCTTTTATAACATATCCATTTATTCCATTATCTACAATTTCTCTGCAACCTGCCCTATTTGTTGTTATAATTGGTCTTCCTGATGCACAAGCTTCTAATAAGACATTTGACATTCCTTCTGGATAATATGTAGGATGTATTATACATGAAGCTTTTTGCATAAATGGTATTATATTATCCTGTCTTCCGTGGTATTCTATAATGTTTTTGTTTTGTAATTCATTTAATTTTTCATTATATTCCTGTTCGCAAAAGCCCAATATATGAAATTTTGTATTACTATATTTACTTTTTATATATTCTGCTGTTTCTAAATACTGGTCAATTCCTTTTTCTTTCATAATTCTACTAATAAACAAAAATTCTATTGGGTCATCTTCTTTAGGATATTCTAGCAATTTATACTTTTCTAAATTCACTCCCGAACCTGGTATTAATTTTAATTTATTATTTGCTATTTTATGGTTTTGTAAAAATTTTAAATTTTCTTCGTTTTGTGCAAAACAGCAATACACATTTTTCAAAGCAATTTTATGTAAAAATATTGCTATTTTTTGCAGAAATCCTTTGTTTTCAAGTGCTGTTCCAAGTCCAGTAATATTAGCTATTTGCTTTACTTTTTTTATTCTACAAGCTATTCCACCATATATGTTAGGTTTTATTGTATATGTTAATACATAATTTGGTTCTATATTCATTATTATCTTTATATATTTAAATAATAATTTTAAATCATTTATAGGATTTATTCCTCTTCTATCTACTGTTGTTTCAATGTATTTGCAGCCAATTTTTTCTAATTCCAATATTTTTGGCCCATTAGGCAATGATATATATACTTCATGTTCTAGTTCTATGAACTCTTCTATTAATTCTTTTCTAAAATTATATAAGCCCAAATCATTATTGGCTAATATTAATATTTTCACTATATTCCCCTCGCTGGCACTCCAATATAAGTCCCCGCTTTTATTATATTTTTTACAACTACTGCTCCTGCTCCTACTGTGCAGTTTTTGCAAATAGTAATATTGTTCTTTACTACACTTCCTATACCTATATGTGTATTTTCTCCTATTCTTACAGTTCCTCCTAATGCTGAATTTGGAGATATATGTACAAAATTTTCTATTATATTATCATGTTCTATTATTGCTCCTGTATTTATTATGCAATGCTTGCCTATTCTTGCTGATGAATTTATGCATGCATTTGCCATAATAGCTGTTCCCTCTTCTATCTTAACATCTAGCCCTATTTGAGCACTTGGATGTATTGCTGTATAGAACTTTAAATTAGGAGATGTGGAAATTTCTTTTCTTCTTTTATTATCTCCTATTGCAGTTATAAACTCATAATCTTTATTAGCTATTGATAGCGAAAATCTGCTATTTAAGTCTCCTATTACTTTATAGTCTTTAACAATAATTGTATTTTTTTCGATTTTGTCATCCAAAAATCCAACTATTTGATCACCAGATTTTTCTATTATGTCTGCTATAACTTTTGCATGTCCTCCTGCACCTATTATAATAACTTTTTTATGCATCCATTTTCTCCTTCATATTACCCTCAAAATTTTTCATTGTTTCTGTATTTATACCGAGAAATTCCTTCTTTTTTAAGTACCTTACTTACTGTCTTAAAAACTATTTTACAATCAGTTACGAAATTCACATTTTGAATATATTCTATATCTTCTTCAAATTTTTCTTCCCAGTCTATAGTGTTTCTTCCACTTATTTGAGCTAATCCTGTTAACCCTGGTCTTACGTCATGTCTGTGTTTTTGTTTTTCATTATATAAAGGCAAATATTCTACTAGTAATGGTCTTGGTCCTACTATTGCCATTTCTCCTTTTAATATATTCCATAATTCTGGTAATTCATCTAAACTTGTACTTCTTAAAGTTTTACCAAATTTTGTTAACCTCTCGGCATCTGGTAGTAGGTTACCATTTTGATCTTTTTCATCTGTCATAGTTCTAAATTTATATAGTGTAAATGTTTTTTCATCTTTACCTGGCCTTTTTTGCTTAAAAATTATTGGTTTTCCTAGTTTTATTCTAACTAGTAAGCCTATTATAAGCATTAATGGACTCAATACTATTAATGCTATTAAACTTAGAATAAAGTCTAACATTCTTTTTATGTATTTTGCATACATTGCTATTCCCCTTTGTTTTTCTTTAATATCTCTCTTGCAAATTCACGCAATTCTCCTAAATGATTGTCTAAAATATTTTTTAATATTTCCAAATCTAATTCTTGGTATTCGTGTACTGCTATATTTCTAAAGCCTATCATTCCTTGCATATTTTTTGTCATTTCTTTATCTATTATATTGTTATCTTGTAAAATTGTAAAAGCTCCTTTTCCGCTTTGTGGTGCTCCTAAATTTCTTACTGAAATTATATGCATAGCAATATCAATTACTGCTTGGCAAGCTCTTTGTAAGTTTAATACAATTATATCTTGTTTGTTAAAGTCTTTCAGTGTTTCTAATTTTCCATCATATACATTATTTATTCTTTTTATACAGTTTTCAATTATTGTGTATTTGTTAAATATAACAAGTTCATTTTCCATATAATGTACCTCCATTTTTTATTTTATCTATTATAGGTTTTCTATCTTCACTAAATAATAGATAATTACTGTACATTTTTAATTTGTACATTTCAAACTCATACTTGTTTTGGCAATATAATGTTTTACCAGATAGAAGTATTTCATATTTAAAATCCTCATTTATGGTATCTAAGTTTATTAAATGAACATCTATGCCTATTACATCTTCTATTTTGTTCTTTATTTCCAACATTTTTTTAGAACATAATTCTTCTTTGGTTTTTATAGCAATATCTATATCGCTTATATCTTTTTGTTTTCCCCTTGCATAACTTCCAAAAAGAATAATAGCTTCTATTGTTGTTATTTCTTGCATTATTGTGTTCTTAACCTTTTCTATTATCTCGCTACTTTTCACTTTTCCTCCCAAAAATTCATAAATTATATAAATAAGTTTTTTATTGTTTTAATTACTCTTTCCTGCTCCTCTTCTGTCATTTTTGTATCACTTGGCAAGCATACTCCTCTTTCAAATATGTCTTGTGAATTACTTCCTTGTTCTGCTGTTGTTATAAAATCACAGTTTGCAAATACCGGTTGCAAATGCATTGGTTTCCATATTGGTCTTGATTCTATGTTTTCTTTTTCTAAAGCTACTATTATATCTAGTGGTTTTATTTTTGAATTTTCATTTAATAAAATTGCAGATAACCAATGATTTGGCTTTGTATTTTTTAAGTATGGTTGCATTTTTATTTCAGGTATATCCTTAAATGATTTTTGGTATGTTTCATAAATTTTTGTTTTCTTTTCTATTCTTTTATCTAATACTTTTAATTGTCCTCTTCCTATTCCTGCGCAAATATTGCTCATTCTATAATTGTAACCTATTTCTTTATGTTCATAATGTCTTTCTGGCTCTCTGCTTTGTGTTGACCAAAACCTTACTTTTTTTATCTTTTCTGCATTATTTGATACTAGCATTCCTCCACCACTTGTTGTTATTATTTTGTTTCCATTAAATGAATATATTCCAAATTCTCCAAATGTTCCTGTTTGTTTTCCATTTACTGTTGCTCCTAAACTTTCTGCTGCATCTTCTACTAATGGGGTGTTGTGTTCTTTGCAAATTTCTAGTATTTCATCTAATTTTGCTGGTGTTCCATATAAGTTTACTACTAATACTGCTTTTGGATTTGGATATTTTTCAAATGCTTGTTCTAAAGCCTTTGGATCCATATTCCAAGTTTCATATTCACTATCTATAAATACTGGTGTTGCATCTTGATATATTATTGGATTTGCTGTTGCTGAAAACGTTAAACTTTGGCAAAATACTATATCTCCTCTTTTTACATCTAGTGCTTTTAATGCCATATGAATTGCCGCTGTTCCTGCTGATAATGCTGTGGCACTTTCTATATTTGCATAGTTTGCAATTTCTTCCTCAAATTTGTCTACATTTTCTCCAAGTGGTGCTATCCAGTTTGTATCAAATGCTTCTTTTATATATTCTTTTTCAAATCCTTCATCAGACATGTGTGGTGAAGCTAACAATATTTTTTTCATAGTTTTCTCCTTAGCCTACTTCCTGTGAATTTGGTATTGTCCCTACCGTAGTTAAAATTTTCTTTGTAACATTTCTTACTTCTATTTCTTCCCTTGAATTTTTTATTTCAAAATTTACCTCATCTGGGGTATGATATGTAGGTACAACTTCTCTTATTGTTTGTTCCATTATATTAAGTGGTGTATCTTCATTTTGTATTACTGCTCTTAATTTATCTAGTTTTTCCTCTAATTCCTCATAAGTTATATCTGAAAGTTCTCCTATAAATATTTTATTATGTGCTGTTTTCTTTAGTCCTTCCTCTGCCATTAATAATTCCTCGTATAGCTTTTCTCCAGGTCTTAATCCCGTTATTTTTATTGGTATATCAACATCTGGTTCTAAACCTGATAATTTTATTAAGCTAACTGCTAAATCATATATTTTTACTGGTTTTCCCATATCAAGTACAAATATTTCTCCACCTTTTGCAAAGGTCATTGCTTGAAGTACTAGTCCTACCGCTTCTGGTATTGTCATGAAAAATCTTGTTATTTCTCTATGTGTAACTGTTACCGGTCCACCTGTTGCTATCTGTTTTTTAAACAATGGCACTACTGAACCATTGCTTCCAAGGACATTGCCAAATCTTACTGCTGCATATTCTGTGCTGCTTACTTTGTTTTTTGCTTGCACAATCATTTCGCATAATCTTTTTGTTGCTCCCATTATATTTGTTGGGTTTACAGCCTTATCTGTTGAAATTAGTATCATTCTTTTTGCTTGATACTTGTCCGCACAGTTTGCAACATTAAAAGTTCCAAATACGTTGTTTTTTATTGCTTCAAATGGGCTTATTTGCATTAGTGGAACATGTTTGTGTGCTGCTGCGTGAAATACTAAATATGGTCTATAATCTTTAAAAATTTTATTTAGTCTTTCTTTGTCTCTAACACTTCCAACTACTGGAATTATTTCCATTTTTTCATCATAATGGTTTTGTCTTAATTCCATTTCTATATTATATAAGTTGTTTTCATATATATCTAATATTACAAGCCTTTTTGGATTATATTTTACTATTTGTCTACAAAGTTCAGAACCTATTGATCCTCCTCCACCTGTAACCAATATAGTTTTATTTTCTATTAGTTCTCCTATATCATCATTGTTTAATTTTATTGGTTCTCTGCCTAATATGTCATCTATTTCAACATCTCTTAAATTTTGCATTAGATTTTTGTTTCTTATTATATCTGCTGTCCCTGGTAATACTCTTAATTTTGCTCCTGTTTCTTGGCATATATTTAAAATTTCTTTTTTGTCTTTTGCTGATATATTTGCTATTGAGAAGAAAATAGTTTCAACATTGTTCTTCTTACATATTTCCTTAATTTCATATCTATCTCCTAAGATTTTTACACCTGAAATTGTATATCCAATTTTATTTTGATTATCGTCTACCAAACCTATTAAGTGATATCTCCCTCTAATTGATGAAGTTTTTAGTGCTTTTATTATATCTCTTGCAGCTTCTCCTGCTCCTATAATTAATAAGTTTTTTTGTTCGTTTTTATTTGTTTCTCCTTTTACTGTTGTTAGCATAAATCTTATAATAACTCTATATGAAACTATTCCTACAGCAATAAGTACATTAGCTAGTATGATTTGTTTGTATCCTACAACTGGAAGGTTAAATATATAACTTGCTAGAAATACAATTAATCCTGAAAATGCTGACAATAATATGTATTTTAGGTAATCTTTTCCATTTTCATATCTTGTGATGTTTCTGTATATGCCAAACAAATTAAATACAATTTCATATATCACAGCTGATGCTATAATAGCATTTGAAATTAATGTGTTATACTTTATAGAAAATACTACACTATTGTTTGTTAATAAAAATGCACTTGTTAAGTATGCTAAACATATTATTATTATATCAGTTACGAATAGTACTACTACTCTATATTTTCTTAAGGATTTCATGTTTAAAACTTTCCTCTCTCTTATTTTATCTATATCCTGTCTTGTTTATTATATTGTTGCTTATTTCTTGTACCGTTTCTGTTGGTACATATTCTGTTTTTCCAAATAAAGTTTTGTGCAATTCTGCTACATTTTTTGCTAAATTTACTGGTGGTCCATACCATACTCCTCCTAGAGTTATTCCTCTTGTTTCATATGGCCAACCTTGGCTTTCTACTATTGAATATGAGTAAATTTTAGGTATTAATGCAAGTATCTCTGTTGCACTGATATTTGTATATATTTCTGGTAATAGTTGATTAGCTAATTTATTTAGTTCTGTTATGCTCATTGTTTTTGCTTTTTCAAACACAGCCATTACTACTGTCCTCATTCTCTCTGTCCTTTTGTAGTCATTATCAATTTTTCTTATTCTTCCATATGCTAAAGCTTGTTCTCCATCTAATAAATATGTACCACCTGAAGATATTCTAGGTATTGATTTTGCTTCAGCATCTGTTACTGTTAAAGTTACTCCTCCTATTGCATTTATAATATCTTTTGTTGCTGTAAAGTTTACTGTTACAAATTCTGTTATGTCTAAATCTAAATTTGTATTTAATGTACTCATTGAAAGAGCTGGTCCTCCATATGCATATGCATGATTTACCTTGTCTAATCCTCTTCCTGGTATGTTTAAATATGTATCTCTATATACTGATACTATTTTTATTTCTTTAGTATCGTGATTTATACTTGCAATCATTATACAATCACTTCTACTTCCTTCATAAGTATCATCTCTTGTATCTATTCCAAATAGTGCTATATTCCTATATTCTACTAAGTTTTCTTCTATTCCTTCTGTTACTTCTATTTCGTGTGGTTGTATTGGCACATAATTTAATTTTTTTATTTTGTTTACTATATATACTCCCGCTCCTACGGCTACTAGGGCTAATATTAATATTATAATAAGTAATACTTTTAATAATTTTTTCATATTTCCTCTTCTTTCGATTGTTTTTTCTTCAATTATTACTATATATCAAGGGTCGAATAAAGTCAATAATAATCGAGCAAAAAATTTTACCAATTGTTACTAGTTTAATCTCTTCTTCCGTAAGGCTAAGTAAAGCTTTCTTATATTTGCGTGCTTTCTATTGTTTTAAGTATTTTTTCTATTAGAATATATATAAACGTCATTATTTCAAAATATTTCTTTAAGACTTCACTTGGATTATCTTTTGTTGAAAAAACTTCAAACATGCTTTCCGTATCAAATAGCACATACATTTTGTTTTGTTTAATAATTATATGAAAATCAATTTTATATTTATTATAAATATCTAATAAACCTTCCTGTATATCAGATGTTAACAGTTGCATAGCAATTATGTTATTATCTGTATATACATTGAATATTTTTTCAAATCCATATGAATCCATTTCTAACCTTTGTGTTTTTTTAATTGATGATGAATAATCTCTAGTAATATTCAAATTAGAATTAATTGATTTTTCAAGTTCTATTTTTCCAAAAAGTCCTCCAAATATAGTCATAATTTTTTTCTCTTCATTTCCGTCTTTGTCCTTCTCCACTGTAATTCTTTGTACCAACAAGTCTGCCATTTTTATATTTTGATTATTTATTTTTCCCTCAAAATAATCATCTGATACATAACTATTATAGTAGCCTCCATAATTCGCCTCATCAAAAATATCACTTGGCATTTCTTTCAATGGAATATAATCTAATTCATCAATGAAATTTTGCAACATTTTTTCTATTATTTTTTCTTTATATTCTTGATTAGATTTTATAATCTCTTTTGAAATTTTTGACTCTGTATTTATTAATTTGGTTATTATTATTACAAATAAAATAAACATTGGTATTATTAAACGTATTAGTTTTGTATTATAACATATTAAATAAAATAAACTCAAAATAATTGTTATCATTACAATTGTTGTGATTATTGTTATTTTTTTCTTTCTCTTTTTCAAATTTTCCCAATTATCTATCATTTCATTTTTGTTTATATCTATGCTTGAAAAGAAATCATCAAAATTTTTATATTTCATTACATATTTTCTCCATCTATTTTAATATTTTCTTTTTTATATTCTTCTATCTGGAAAAATTCTTTTTCTTTAAATCCAAATATACCTGCAACTATATTGCTAGGAACAGTTTGAATTGCTGAGTTATATCTTTGTACATCTGTATTATATATTCTTCTAGCTGCTTGTAATTGACTTTCCATTTTTACCAGATTATTTTGTAAACTTATAAATTGTTCGCTTGCTTTTAATTCTGGATAATTTTCTGCTATTGCAATTACTTTATTTAAGCTCTTGTTTAATTCTCCTGCTTTTTTCAAATTTTGATTTTTTGCATATTCTGTTCTTTGTTTTGTAATATTTTCTAGAAGCTGTTTTTCGTGTTTTGCATATCCTTTTACACATTCTACTAAATTTGGTATTAAATCGAATCTTTGGTTTAAATAAATATCTATTCCAGATTCAGAACTTTTTACTTTGTTTTGTAATTTAATAATTTTATTATATTCTTTTATAATTAAAATAACTAAAATTGCAATTACAACAAGTGTCATCAATATTATTGTATCCATATTTATTCCCCCTTATTTTTCAATTATGGCCTTATTAATTAGTCCATTTTCATCATATTCATAAATAATTTCATAAGTTGTTCCTTTAGAAAACTTCTTTTTCATCTTTCTAAGTTCACTGGCATCATTTGTTTCTGTATCTGCAAAGTTTACCGTTATAATATGCTCAGGATTTTCTTCATTTGATTTAATAACTGTATCCAAAAAATTATTCATGAAAAATCCATCAGTACTACCATAATATAATGTTTTAAATTTACTGTTAAAAGAATCTACGTTATATTCTTTTTCTGTTTCTTGAAATTTTCCAAATATCATACCAAATATATCTGAAAAAGAATATTGTTCAAATAATTCTACTATAGAGTTTGGTACTATCTGATTGGATACTTTCTCAAATTTATTTAATACTTTGTTAATGGTTATTGCACCTATTCCAAGGATAACAAATATTAATATAATTACTATTATAATTATTTTCGTTGGTCTTCCATTATTATTAACTTTAGATTCCTTCTCAGCTGGCTCTGTATTTTCGTCTAGCAAGTCGTTAGCTGTTACATTAAATATTGTTGCCATTTTAGTTAATTTGTCTGCATCCGGAGTTGTTTGTCCTAATTCCCATTTTGAAACTGTTTGTCTTGTCACATCAAGTTTCTCTGCTAATTCCTCTTGTGACCATGCATTTCTCTTTCTTAATTTAATTATTTTTTCTTCAAGTTTCATTTCTATAAATCCCCCTATTTTTTATTTATATTGTGTTTATTCTCTTGTGACTAATTCAATTATACTATTTGTCAATTCTTATTTCAAGCAACTAATGTTGGAATTTTGTCACTTTTAGTTAACATTTGTCTATTCTATGCTTTTTTTGTCTCCCTTGTAAATTTCAAAAAAAATACACTTGCTATCAAGTGTATTGTGGTGCACCAGGAGGAATTCGAATCCCCGACCTCTCGGTTCGTAGCCGAGTGCTCTATCCAGCTAAGCTACTGGTGCATAAATTTTAACCTTAATTAGTATAGCATATATATCTTAAAAAAACAATACTGGTATTGATTATTATTTTAATTTGTGAAATAATATATTTTATTAAGGAGGGAACTTTATGCGAAAGTTTTTTAAATGTTTTTTGCTTGGGCTCATTTTTCTTTTTGCTATTAGTTTAAATAAATGTGTAAAAGCAAATTCTATCAATTCTATTTCTATGGACATTTACATAGATAAAAATGGTGACGCTAATATAACTGAGACTTGGAATTGTTATTCTGATAGTGGCACAGAGGTATATCATCCTTATTATAACTTAGGTAATTCACAAATTATAAACCTATCTGTAAAAGAAGGCTCAGACTATTACTCTACTATTTCTAATTGGGATACTAGTGCAGATTTTTCAGATAAAGCTTATAAATGTGGTATTAATTATATTGATAATGGAGTTGAATTATGTTGGGGAATTAGTGATTATGGTTCTCATACTTATACAGTCAATTATACTATTACAAATTTTGTCTCTACTTTGTCTGATGCTCAAATGGTTTATTGGACTTTAATTCCTCACGACTTTTCTAACAGGATTGATAAAACTTATATTAAAATTTATGCTGATTTTGATATTCCTGATACTGTTGATGTTTGGGGATATGGTAATTATGGTGGCACTGCTTATGTATATGATGGCTATATAGAAATGCAGTCAGATGGTCCATTAGAAAAATATGAGTATATGACAATATTAGTTAAATTTCCATTAGGATCTTTCGATTCTACCAATATTATAGATAATGATTTTGAATATTATTACGATATGTCAAAAGAAGGTAGTACTGCTTACGATAGCTCTTCTAACAATTACTCAACTAACTTTTTTAAAGATGTATTTTTACTAATATTCTTGATATGCTTTTTTGTTATTATTTTTATTATAATTGGACTTCTTATTTATGGTGAAACTACTAGATATAATTTTAAACTATCTAAAGAAGAAAAAAAAGAGGCACCATATTATAGAGATATCCCATGTGACGAAGATATATTCAGAGCCTATTATGTCGCTAATAAATTTAAACTTTTTAGAAATCGAACCGATATATTAGGTGCGTTTATCTTAAGATGGATAAAAAGTGGTTTAGTTAAGGTGGAAAAGCGAATTGTTGGCACAATTATAAAAAAAGAGGATTCTGTTATAATTTTTAATACTTTAGGACACACTTTTTCTAATAAACACGAAAAAAAAATATTTAATATAATGTATAAAGCCAGCAAAGATGGTATTTTAGAAAGGAAGGAATTTAAAAATTGGTGTAGCAACAACTATTCAACAATTTTTAATGTTTTTGACGATATTACATCAGATGAAGAGAAAAGATGTATTAATGAAAGGCTTATATCTATAGATACTGTTAAATCATTTAATCTTCTTTCACGTAAAGAATATAATGCAAGTGATAAGTTAAAAGAACAAGCTATTCAACTTGCCGGCTTTAAAAGATATTTGAATGACTATACTCTTATATCTGACAGGGAAGCTATAGAAGTTCATTTATTTGAAGAATATCTAATATATGCACAGATGCTTGGTATTGCACAAAAAGTAGCTAAACAATTTAAGGATTTATATCCTGAAATTATAGAACAATCTAGTTTTAACTCTTACAATGACTTTTTGTTTATATATTCATATGTAAACTCTGGAATAACTGCTGCAAATACCGCAAGAATGAGAGCAGAAAGCTATTCTAGTGGCGGAGGAGGATTTTCTTCTGGCGGTGGAGGCGGCGGTTCCTTCGGTGGCGGAGGAGGCGGCGGTGGATTCCGTTAAACCTTATATTTTTTTAAAAGCATTTAAGCTGACAACTTAAATGCTTTTTTTATCGTATTTATTTAAGTAATATACCTAAAATATCTCTACATAAACTCTATATAATTCAAAATATTTTCTTAATAATAATATATTTCTATTAAAATTTATCTTTTTTTTTGCTAAAGTATTGCCAAAAGTGTTTTTCTGTGCTATATTATATTAGTAGTTTGAATTTCGAGGTGTAGCGCAGTTGGTAGCGCGCGTGGTTTGGGACCATGAGGTCGCAGGTTCGATCCCTGTCACCTCGACCATATTTAGAGCTGTTTTCAAGAAAATTCGAAAGAACTTGAAAGCAGTTTTTATTATATAAAAATACTATTTTCTAAGGTTTTAGAGAATAGTATTTTTTTAGTTTAATTCTAAAAGGAAAATCCTGAAATGGTAGCTACAA